>Ga0308407_1000300_pt1 | contig 39113 bp, 29 predicted proteins | sample HotsprSampleMSe2_FD_203476 | JGI IMG/M metagenome (GOLD analysis project Ga0308407, IMG submission 203476) | Hot spring phototrophic mat microbial communities from Mushroom Spring, Yellowstone National Park, Wyoming, United States - 20060911_MSe2 ...
AGTATTCTCTTTTTTCTGAACTGCCCTCTAATAGCTTGTCCAAGCTGATTCGCTCATACTTATCCAAGTTACCATCCTTTGCCGTATGAACTAGTGCTAGGTGAAAAGGGTACGCGTTGATGTCAATACCTATGACGCCGTTATCCTTTGTAATACTTACTTCTGGCAGCTTCTCTTCCTTACTGAACTGTGCGTAGATTTTCCCGTTTCTTAGCTTGAGTCGTACTGTGTATGGGAACCAGTCCTCTGTCTTCGCAGCGTGTTCTATACTGCTTATGAAGTCTAACCACTTGTCGGTTTTTCTTTTTGCTGATCGAAGCACCCTCGCCCACACGTACTCGCCATTCCCTAGATTAACCCTTAGGCACCATTGATTGTTCAGATTCACAAGCCTGAGATTTAGATTGCCCTCCCTTGACTTGTCTCCTCTTGAATACAAAATGCCGTATCTTCTTTCTTCCCATTTTTGTCTTAGTGTGTCTCTACTTTTGCCTGCTAAGTGTTTTTTCTTTAGCTGTTCAAACAGTTCTCGTGAGCCAAAAACAAGCTTTTTGGGATTTTGGTTTCCTTCTAGGCAAGATTCCAGATTTTGCTTTGCCAGGAGAATTGCGTCATCCGAATATCGGGTGTTTATTCCATACTTTCGGGATAGTAGTTTTTTCAGTTCTTTTCTTTCCGCTCCATGCAATATGCTTTTGTAGGCAAACCTGACCATTGAAGAAAACTTACGCATGAGGGTTAATACCCGCCCCTTATCCTCATCTTTGTCAAATGCTAATAAACACTCTACTGTTACGAAGTTGCTGTTACTTTTCTTTTCTGTCAGCATTTTTAGAACCTCTTTGTTCATAGATTCGGCCTACACTTATTGACTACAACTATTTCCATATTAAGACTATCGAAAATACTTTACACTGTTTTACACTTAGGAGCTTTGTAACCATACTATGTTATAAATATACAAATTTGTACAGAAATTAGCAACTGTTGCTAGCCTCACATCATTAGGGTAAATACGATACTTGTACGCTTTTAGCATCGGTTTGTGTTGCATGTTACTTAAATATGCTAATCTTGTCGAAAATGCTGCTAAAAGACCACTTAGGAATCATCATGTACTGAAGCAGGAAGCGCAACTGTAAAGGTTGCGCAGTACGCACCTACATACCGGTAGCCAATAGCCTTGCGCTGCTGTAGTTTGCGCACTATGAACGCCACGCATAATGACGTCAGCTACTCCAAGCTGTAATATCATTAACGGAAAATAATAATTCAATTTCGTATGTTTAAGCATGAAATTACCTAGCTTTTTTGTGGCTAACTTTTTTAGGCTTTTTAGTGATACTAGTGCTGGACAAAAAGCTTTGAACAAGATTTTTACGAGTTTATTGTTTTTTGCTACTATATACATAGAGATTTATACGCTAATGCGTATGAATTGTTCGTATGCTTTAGAGTTTGTGATTGCTAACTTTACTTTTATAGCTGCGTCGCTGGGGATAAGCTTGTTCGGTGGCATTATCAAGACTAAGCAGCTCAGTATACAATCTCAAAATGGTAACTGTTGTGGTAATGGTCACAATAGCGAGTGTAAACACTAATGCTATTAAGATGAAATATATAGAATAGAATGGCACTTGTTAGTAGCTCTGACTTTTACGAGGCAGTTAGGAATCTTTTTGCTACCACATTTTTTGATGACCAGATAAGTTCTGTAAGGTACGAGGAAGTGCCATATAGTTATCCAGGTTCCATAGCCATACAACGTAAGGATTGGCGTATTGTATTCAATCATTTTGTTCCCGACATAGATTATAATACCCTAATAGTATATAATAACGAACGGGGTCAATACTATGACCACAACCAAAACTATGCAGAACCACTAAGTAAGACTAGACACAAACTTTTTTACGATCAACATGTAGCTATTGACAATGAGGATGGTAATACGATAACTATTAAGATTGGAAGGAAGTACAAGTATATTTATAGTTAATAACTGCTTCGACGTTTGTTTCACTAGTCATGCCCAAGTATTCTCAATTAATACCTGCGATGATCCGATTGGCGAAGTTGGCGCTATCTTATGCCAGTCAAGACAAAAAACCTAACATGTCGGGGAACTTTTTAGCAATACGGGCTGAGGAAAGTCCGGATGACCTACTTATCCATATTTATAACAGCTATGATTATAAAGATATCTTGAAAGGCTATGGTTTTGTTTTCAACGGGCGAGCTTGGGTAGGCACACCAGAAATGTTATCCAGCATACCACCCAACATCCTAGAACGTATGTTCCTTTCAACCCCTAAGAACGACCTCATCCACCTAGCAGAACATATTATACAATACGTGCAACTAGTCCGATAGAAAGTTTCGATAAGCTATCTGATCATGTATATCATAGAGAAGGTTTACGACCCAAATGGGAAGACACTGCACCTAGATACCCATGACCTGATTAGCTTACTTACTATCCTAAACTCAAACGAAGACATAGAAATCAGCATAAAAGCCTGGCTTTTCAACGAACCTAAATACTATGCTACAAAAGTAGATAGACACCTTCTAGAAGTAGCAGTCAATAAGGTATTAGATAATCTAAACTTACAATTAGAAATGGCTCTATACGAAAGAAATCAATATCAAAAAATGCTAAATGTTATTGGTTACTCGCATATAGAAAAGATTGTCATAACTGCTCAAACTCAGAATCACCTATATGTGATCGACAATGGAGTACCTGGTGTTTTAACAGTTTTCGCAAAATATTATATACATAAAAGCTCTTACGATAGTATAGAGGAGCTTCGCAATTTAGCGAAGCTAATAGGGTGGGCAAGCGGGATGCATACAGTACTCGCAGCCATACTAATAGACACCATAGCAGTAGAACGAATACCGTCAATAGCTAACGACGCAGAAATTCTAGAAATACTACAACCCCTACTTGACACCATAGAAAACATAGTACAACTAGGTAAAGACGACAAAATAAACCAATTAAGCACAGCATTTAGAGATATAGAGACCCTATACCAAGAGTACAACGAGATAATTCAAAAACATAAGGAATTCGAGAAAAAACTTTCACAATTGAAACAGTATATTACAGGTCTAGCTACATCGCTAGGTATAGACAAGTTTGATTATGTAGGCACCACACAAAAAATCAGGATGTATAGTGTTAGTCAAAAATATTTTGACGATAAATTACTTGCAGAGGAAATGCCCGAAGTTTATAATAAGTATCTGAAAGAAAAAAGTTATAAAGTAATAAGAGTGTTCTAATATCTGAAACTGTATAAATTTAATTTATTGTAACAGTATAATATTCACATTCCGTATATTTATAAATGCTTGATTTGCCACCTATACTTTTGGGCACGTTCTGCCCTACAGGCGTTTGTGGTTATCCATCAGGGCAAGATTTCTTTATCTCTACTAAACCGGAAGAATTAGTTAACTATCTCCCAAATCAGTGGAATAATAATATATTCTATCGCACATTACATTACATAAATAAAGGAGTTCACATAATACTCTATAAAGACGAAACAGTACTGTTAGACCCCAGCACACCTAAACCGCTATTTTTTCTTGTAAATACCGAGACTCCATACATATCTGAAATCAATATCTTACTATCTCAACTCTACCTTATAGATGCCTTTTTATTCTTCAATACCAATCATCTTACATACGTTGACATTAATCTTTATGCACCGTCTGATCCGATGCTAAGAAAGTTTGCTTGTATGTTTTATGGAAACATGTATATGCCAGCAATTGATAATACCATATGGAATGTAGGTGATTACATTATGAGTTTGGCTAGACTACATAACGAGCTTATGTACTTTTGTCCTTTGAACGACAGGGTAAGAGGGAATGTGGTTGGACACTATTCTAATGCTATACTAAATCAGATGCGAGATAATCACTTTAATGTACCTTTTCGTAATAAGCTCATAGGGCCTATACTTCTATCAGGGGATCTGTTTGCTATTGTGTACGCGCATATTGTAATCAAAAGAGTAACAAAAGGTTTCCTAAGACGATACTTGTTCAGAGAAAATAACGAAGATTTGTGGGTAGAAGTGGAGACTGATTTAAAAAACATGTTAAACATGTTAGAGGCCGTTCCATGTGGGCCTGTGATTATAAATGTTTTAGTCAATGACTCAAGGCTGAATCGTCGCAATTCGCGTATCCTGAATGTAGAGATACAATACTCTAACGCTGGGACATTCTCGTCGTTTGCCTCGGGACCTCATGCAGGCCCAGGTGGCCTCGCAATACCACCCATCGGCGGATATATGGGAACTATAAACGTACAAATCTCGATGCCCTAGATGATATATTGATAGTAATAATAGTACCTTAAATAATCATCAGGTCTTGGTGTATTTGACGTATTAGATACCAGTCGTTTAGTACGCAGAATCTTGTACCAGCTAAACAAATAATACTTACTATCGTAATGTCTTTCGTGCCTACCCCAACCTAACAACCCTCCACCAGCAAAAAAACTCATCGGCGAATCCCAACGCATAATACTTAAATCTAAGTCTCTGTCTTTAATCAAACCAACGGCGCTAGTACTATTGCTTCTGAATATTACTACATTACACTCCCAGTTCCCCACATCTTTTGTAATCGTAGGATATACTATGTTAGTGTCGCTGTAATTCCGAACGTATCTCGTCCAGGGGAATTTTATCGTTTCGTCCTCATCTGAAGTAGCTAAATTATAAGGACACATACAATGGCTTTCCAAGTAAAAAAGCATATTATAATCAATAGGTAAAAGTATGTTTCTTGTGACAGTGTTGGTATTTATAACCCTACTCCCACCTATTAGTCTAGTACTTAGTACTTTTTGGGACTGTAATGTGGCCCTAGCTATGTTGAATCTGTTTAGGTAGCTATACAAAATTTCCACCTCTGTAGGTTTATGTATTTCTGCTTTAGTACAATAATACATGTAAGGTGTCAGTGGTTTATAGACTTTGTCCCCATACTTGATTTGGCTTACATTAGCTGTATAGAAAAGTGAGGTTACATACGGAAAGTCCTTAGGTTGGTTGTTATACACCACTATCTCGCCGTTCCTGTTGATGCTTATAGGGTACGCATTATGAACGAGTGTGAATGGCGTTAAGGTCAATTCGGGATTTTGTACCGCAGGCTCTAAAAACCCCATATCGTCAGTTGTTCTTACACTAGGGTCGCTGACATCTGCATATACTTTTTCAAAGAAGTATACATCCCTATCCGTCCATCCACTAATCTTTATATCAGGCAAGCTGACAGTTGCATACTCTGATGTTACATCGTCTCTGTAGTTAATCACAAAGTACCTGTCCTGAACTGCTAAATATGGTACGAAATTACAGTTACTTACAACGTCAGAAATAGAGTTTGTATATCTTACGCTGGCGCTGCTTACACGGTCATGATAATTATGTATTAGTCTATTCTTATCGTGAGAGCCTAACTTCGTAGGCCGCTTGGCGTAATCTATGATATTTTCTGGATCGTAACTACTTATAATAATATCATCAAAATCTTGTGTAATAACATTGTCTATAACAATAAAAGTGATAACTAAGCAATAGTTTCGTGCAATACTAAAGTTGTCATCTATTCTAACACTAACTATTGTGTTACCTATGGAAGATATAAATTTCAAAGTAACTGAATTTATATTACTAGGACTTATATTATGATCACGGCATACTATTTGACCATCCTCTATAATGCAGGTTCTAAATATGTATGTAGTGCGGTTTGGCTGAGAAGGATCAGTGGATATAGTTAATGTATAACCTACGGAACAACCTACATTAATACCGCTTGCATTGTTGCTACTATTGTCATTATTTATATTATACTCAATATCTAATCTACTTATGCCTAGAATTATATCCCTCGGCGCTATGACTTGATATGTGTAATTCATCTATATCATTTCTTTTGTTTGTTCATTAAACGATCGAATACTTCTATTGTTCTTCTTATCCAACCCAAAAAAAATACTTGGAATCTAGAATTTTGCATAGTTATTGTAGTATAATAACCGATACGCTCTTTAAGTAGTTCGTACATTAGTTTTTGAGGATCTTGTTTTTGTATGGCTCCTATAGTCACTGAGCCTAGGACTCCATCTACTTTGAGACTTAGTGCTCTTTGTACTGTGATGACAGCTCGTGTAATGCCTGCATTTACACCAAAATCAAAGAGGTATTCCCCAACAGGATACGGCATCTCGTCAGACCTGAGCCGAAGCCAGTAGTTATTGTAATAAAACTCTTGCACTAGCTGCTCAGGCACAGGTCTCTTTTGGTCTATCAGTTGCCATCCTTTCCAGTTAGGATGCGCCCGTCTAGAAATACCCTTGTATGTCTCCCCACCAGGATCATTAGGATGATTCACATATCCACCTTCGTATTCCATAACTATCCTATAAATATCTAAAAAACGATTGTTCATGAGAAAATATACAAACAAAATAACATTTTAAACACCTCTAATGGCAGTCGTCTCAGTAGCAATTTTTATAACATAAGCATTGATGTAAAAATATTTAGCTTAGGTGTTTAATGTCCTGATTTCTAAACTGTACAAAACCGCACGTATTTAGTACAGTCGTTTCTTGACCAGGGAGAGGAACTAGCCCGTTTCGTTTCTCCGCTCCTACCCAATCCCTTTGGCGAACGTTGTACAAGTCATTTAACTAGTTCTTTATCTCTGCCTATCCATTATAATGGTTGCATATCTACTTATGGTAATAAGCGCTTTTAGCCCAAGTGTTTTATGCCTTCTTCGCTAAGTATAATGCGTTCTTTTCCTTCCGCTCTTAATTCTTGTCTAACTAGTTGTTCGTACTTGTGATTGTACAGCATTATCATCTCCGGTAGTGTCAGAGGCATAGGATCTATACTCGGTATTGTTTCCGACCAACTCATGAGAAACTGCATTAAATTCTCGGTTGTCAATGAAGACAAGAAAAAAGTCACGTTCTAATATGTATTGTATAGGTATTTCCCTAATAGCGCCACATTGTGGATTCTCGCAGGTGTGCGAAATTGGTACTATGGGATGCGTAATATAGTAATAATAATCTAATAGTTGATAAGCTGTGTCGTGTGTAGCTTCTTTTATAAATTGTTCCGCTGCAATTGGGTTTTGATCGTAGAGTTCTAAAGACATCATGAGTACAGCTACGTCAAAAGGCAGTATAGATGCTCTAGCACGACTTACGTAATCTGAGATTTTCTTTTCCATTTCTGCTCCTCTTCTAAACCATCCTTTGAGTTGGCCATTAGGTGTGTCTATGATAAATCCCGGCCCACCATATGGTTTAAAGGCGATATCTTCTAATCCGATTCTGATTTTGTTACTATGGCGGCAATTATTGCATATATAACTTATATTTATCCCAAAGTCGGCGCTGACAGAAAGCGCCCACATAAGATAGTTAACGTATAACAAGTCTGGCCATAATAACTGAACACTTTGAGGCACCTTTCGCCTCATCAGCTGCATATTATACATAAAAAATTCATAATCAGCTATAATACCACTACTACTAGGTCTATTCCTAACATAATCTATAATATCTACAAACGTAAGTGGGTAAACATCTACAAATCCGAAGTCGTACAGCTGGCTACTTGACGGCGCCCCACCTAGTGGTAACGAGCTTACAGCAATTTTTCTGCCTGTTCCTTCTATCCTTGTCATAATGAGAAACAAATATCGAAAATAAAATAATAATTGGTAATTAAGTGTTGTTATGTGATGCGGGATGCTCAACTTTTTCAATCGAGATTCCTGATTCGTCGTAGGATGCTTTTTAAGTAGCCCATTATCATATAAATATACACTTTTATACAAAAGTTAGCAACTGCTGCCAACATCTCCCTTAAAAACTCTCATCCGACAATGCGAGACGCATATCTGTAGAAGGGTAATATATCATGGTCGCTTTACATATTTACTATCTCCATTCGTCTAATAATAAATAAGTCATTCACAATAAAGCAAAAAATATTATATTCATCTTCTGTACCTTTTTCTTTTATCCATATCATATTACCTGAGTGCATTACATGATATTCTATATTACTATCCTTATCATTTTTAGAATCTTGTAGTAGTTCGCGACTAATTCTATTATGTTTGAAACTAATAAAATAACAACCCCTATTATCAGACATGTACGCCATATCTAGATTATTTATTATGTTAGACTTTACATTATTAAGCATGTATGATTCAATATTGGATATACTTATCGGATAGTTAGCTCTTTTTATGTTATCTTTTCTATTATACAAGCTAATAAGATTTTTTGAATCTATATTACTAACATACTTATTTTTTATGAGTTTGCAGTAAAACCTTCCGTCAGTTATCCTACATACAAATATGCCTATGTAGTCTTCACTTTTTTTATGTTTATAAGACATTTTATACTGAAATGCAAAGTAAATGCTGTCGTGTTTTTTATCTATATAGTGTCCTAATGGATTAATTGACATTATGTTTCCATTATTTCCATATGCTTTCATAATAGCGTTTTTTATTATATCGGATAATTCAATTTCGTATATTATTTCATTTATTTCCATAGTTTCGCTCTTGTGATAACCATATTGTTCGCATTTAGTGCTCGTATTGGAATTAAAAAAGTTTTCTATTCTTTGTAGATCGATGAGGAATAGACAATTGGAGTTATGGCTTACAAAGACCATCTTATTGTTCTTTTCAGAGTAGTATGCTTCGTATATCGCTCTGTAGTTTAAGCAAGAATACTCGCTGTTCTCGGAACTCCATACGCCTATTGATTTACGCTCTAGATCTATTATAGTTAGCTTGGTATCAGATTGTTCGTTTATTATGAATATGTATTTTTTATGTCGATGCAGGGAAGCAAGATATCGGTCAGTCAGTCCCCATGAGTGCTTCTGCTTATCAAGAACAACAATACCATTTTCATAGCCAATAATATGATAGCAATTATCTATATATAAACGATTTATGTAATAAATGCTTTTATAAACCTTATTAATCTTATATGTATTCCATAAAATACTTAGATTATTAGTATAGTTTTTAAGATAAATCATTGGCATTCGTTCGTTTTCTAATCTTTTTTCTATGTACACATAAGCTTCTTCCAAACTTATATACAGATTTATGTTATTATCCTGAAGCTTTATTTTCAATATTAGGTTATCTAAATAGTATTCGTAGTAGTGCACATGATCCCACAAAACAAATTCAGTTTTTATCGTAATTTCATCTATATAATGTACGCCACTTTTAGTTACTTTATAATTATAATGAACCTTTGAAACGCGAAAAGTGGATATGTTTTTTATCTCATTTCTTATGATATTGTTATTTATATTACTATACTCCTGAGAATTGATTAATGATTTCAATACGATAGACTTTAGTGTATCTAAGTCCAGATGTGATTGATGACACTTTTCTGTAGCAAGGTCAAATAAATAGACGTATAGCTTTGTTTCTTTGACTTGTATAATAGGTATGACTGTATTAGCTATACCGTATAAGATTAGTTCGTATAACGAGTTAATACGACTTGCGACATATAATTCTTGGCCGCTTTGTGCATTAATTATAGCTACACAGTTTTTACCGTCTTTACATGTAGTATTTTGTGTAATAATATACCATTTCTCATCTTCAGTCTTTATTATAAAAGATATATAATCGTCTATTTCGTGTTTTAATTTGTTGAATTTTATTGGTATATAAACATCATGTTCTAAGTCTGATATTATAAATGTATTTCGTTTTCTTGTGCTTTCGTTATAATATGTTATTAGGCTGTTTTTGTAACAAAAATAGGTTTTATAATGTTTCTTTATTATGTAGTATATTGTGTTATACAACATATTATGTGGGTCGCAGTAGGATTCTAGTATGTTTAGTTTATCTGTGACGTAGGGTGCTTTGAGACATGGTGCCGTTTTTACGGACGGCACTTTATTTTTAGAATTGGAAAACAACACAATAAATATACAAATTTATGTATTTTATGGGATGTATCGCTAGGTTTGAGAATTGCAAAACATCAAAAAATTATGTTTTGATTTGAATGTAGAATGAGGGTGCAAGTCAAATCCATTTTTATAAGTTTCGATAGTAGCTTTTATAGGCGAAAACCAAGCCTTGTAGGGTTAGGACGACCCGAAGTGAGGCCTGTGGAGCATGCTCTGGCAAAACTTTGCCAGCATGCTGTGAAGCAGGAAGTTCAACCTGAAAGTTGAACAGTCCACCTCATGCGGGGCGCATGCCCCGCTTTTTTGTTTGCCCTCATTCACTGGATTGCAAAACATGGGTTCACTTACCTTGCGTTTTTGTCGCAATGCTTGGTATGACGACGCACAACTAAAACAAATGGAAAGTTCGCAAAGAACTCATGCCCATCTTCGTTAACGAAGATTTTGACGCGATTTTGGAAACTATAGTCAAGAAAATGAAGGAAGTAAGTGATGGCTCCGATCGTATCAAAAAGTTATACGACGAAGCTCAACCTTACATCCCAGCCGACAGACTATACGAAAAAGATTACTGGATAGCCGCTTATATCATCTACTCCAACCTAACAAAATTCAATGAGATGATGAACGAGTTAAAAGAAATAGAATCTAGCATTATAAAGCTTAGAGAAGAATTGTCGCAACTATGGAGTTTGCAAGTTCTTATTAAAGATAGTATAGAAATCCTGCGAGAGGATTTGCAAAAAGTAAAAGACGACTATCAAGTAGCCAATTTGCAACATGAAATCAAAAATTATCAAGAGGAGTTAAGAAGCATAAAGGGTACATACAAGGGAATATTAGATAGATGTAAAGAGTTGGAAGACAAGAAAAGGAGTCTTATCCGAGAGATAAGACAGTTTGCAAAACAGCTTGTAGTATCGTAGCCTACCCTTTGTGGGTAAGGTGATGTTGACAAGCGGGGCGTATGCCTCGCTTTTTTGTTTCCTCTCATTCACTGAAATGCAAAAACGATAACTAACTTTCCTTGCGTGTTTGTCGTAATGCTTGATATGACGACGCAAGCGCAAGTTAGCGGAACCGAACTCAAAGTTCGGATTGAGAAGGCTCTCACAGAAAAGAGCCTGAAGAAGCTTATCACGAATCTGGAGAAGGAGCTGAATGGGGAGCACAGCTTCCTCCCTCACGATGTGGAAACACGAATTCGTGAGGTGCTTGTGGAGGCTGGAGTAGCAGTCTCACGGCATAAAGGCTGGTACCGTTGCATCGCAGCGTACCTGCTTTTGCCCAGACTTGAGGAACTTCTGGCCGTCAAAAGCACAAATGAGGAGAAGAATGTGTCTCCCATCGTACAAAAGCTCCGTAACGAGGCCCTTCGGGAATCCCTCGGCGCTTTTGGGCTGGAAGTACCTGCACGGTACGCTCGCACATCCAGTGGTACGGGGCGGACGCGTGTACGCCTCTCACGGGAGCAGAAACAGCAGCTTGTGGAAACCTTCCTTGACGCGCTGCCCACCTTTGAGGGACTCCAAGAGGTTCTGGAATCGCTCCCGTCTAACACGAACCTGATGGTCAAGCAAATCCGTACCTTAGTCAAGCGATATCTCACCATCGCTAACCGCCTCCAAGCTAAAGTCGAACACGAGTAACCGCTCACCTGCCCAAACACCAGGGTGCCCTGCCCACAACGGGCAGGGCTTTTGTTTTTACAGAAAGCGCGCAAGGCAAAATAATAGTCGGCCTGTATGGCTGTTTTTCTTATCTTATGCCCTGTTCACCCAAACTATACAAAACTGTACATGTTTAGTACACTCGTCCCCTGACCAGGTAGGGAGGGACTAGCCTTGTTCGCCGCTCCTACCCAATCCCTTGCGAGGATTACTCTCTTCAAGGGAGAGAAGTCTCTAAGACTCTCAAGGCAGGAGAGGGCGAGGGCTACGGAGAGAACTTGCCAGCTTTTTTGTTCCACCTGAGTGGAACCCCTCACCCGTTCCATCTCGCGGTTGACGGTTTGTTGGGCAGCTGACTCGCTCTCCCCGCTGTCCAACAAAGACCTAAGTAAAAGTTTCAATTCTCCTTTCAGTCTTCTCAAATCGCTTCTTAGCTTATTCCTTTTATATTCGTTTTTCTCTTCTCCTATTTCCTTCCTAAGCTTAGCAATCCTATCCTCAAATCTTGCTACTGAATAAGACAAGAATTCTTTATTTTCCAAAAGCTTTCGGTAATTCTTAGGTAATCTTTCTTTGAATCCAAGCCCGCGCCTTGCTATCACGTAAGCGCCTGCCGTGTCTTTGTCTATGTTGTATAGTGGTACATACTTCAACTTACCAATGATTGACGTATAGGCTGGATTGATCTTGATTAGCTGAATGCCATTCCGCTTCGCTACAATCTCAATCTTCTGTAGTAACGCTTTGTATATCCACTTTTGTAGTTTCTGTCTCAATTTAGGTAGTCCATCTCCTCTTTTACTTTTTGGGAGCTTCTCCAGATTTTCTACGACGAGCGCTTTCCCTTCTCTTTTAGCGATTCCCACCACTTGGTGAGCTGTTTGCCAGCTTAGGTACTCTCTTTTTTCTGAGCTGCCTTCTAATAGCTTGTCTAAGCTGATGCGCTTGTACTCCTCTAAGTTCCCATCCTTTGTCGTATGAACTAGTGCCAAGTGAAAAGGGTAAGCGTTGATGTCAATACCTATGACACCATTGTCTTTTGTAATAGCCACTTCAGGGAACTTGTCTTCTTTACTGAACTGTGCGTAGATTTTCCCGTTTCTTAGTTTGAGTCGTACTGTGTAGGGAGACCAGTCGCCTGTTTTCTCGGCGTGCTCTATACTACTTATAAAGCCTATCCACTTGTCGGTTTTTCTTTTTGCTGACCGAATCACCGTCGCCCACACTTACTCGCCATTCCCTAGATTAACCCTTAGGCACCATTGATTGTTCAGATTCACAAGCCTGAGATTTAGATTGCCCTCCCTTGACTTGTCTCCTCTTGAATACAAAATGTCGTATCTTCTTTCTTCCCATTTTTGTCTTAGTGTCTCTCTTCTTTTGCCTGCTAAGTGTTTTTTCTTTAGCTGTTCAAACAGTTCTCTTGAGCCAAAAACAAGCTTTTTGGGATTTTGGTTTCCTTCTAGGCAAGATTCCAAAGTTTGCTTTGCCAGAAGAATCGCATCGTCCGAATATCGGGTGTTTACTCCATACTTGCGGGATAGTAGTTTTTTCAGCTCTTTCTTTTCTGCTCCCTCCATCAGTCTTTTGTAGGCAAACCTGACCATTGAAGAAAACTTACGCATTGTGTTTAATACCCGCTTTTTATCGTCGTCTTTGTCAAATGCCAATAAACACTCTACTGTCACGAAGTTGCTGTTACTTTTCTTTTCTATCAGCATTTTTAGAACCTCTTTGTTCATAGATTCGGCCTACACTTATTGACTACAACTATCTCCATCTTAAAACTATCGAAAATCCTTTACGCTCTTTTACACTTAGAAGCTTCATAGCCATACGATGTTATAAATATACAAATTTGTACAGAAGTTAGCAACTGTTGCTAGCCTCGATGGCATAAGGGCTGTGACCATGCATCACATGTTGGGTAAGTCGTTAGAAGAAGCAGCGGCATACTACCTCTGCATAGAAGCTGACAAAATCAAGGTTGATAAATGACATTTTGTTATAAAAGCTAAAGACATAAGATATAATATGTCAGCTATTCTTAATTGTAGCAGCACTAATACAAAGATATATATCATAATAATTATTGTCAGGTTTTTGATTATAATGTTATGTCGTTTGTTAATATATTTACTGATAAGAGTAGTCGAGATAATAGGCGGTGTTATATGATTATATTATCTAGCATAGAACTCATAGTGTCGATGCCTTTATCAAGATAAGACCGCCAGAGCCACTACGCATATAATAGTAAGATTTTGGGGGATAATATATATGGAACGATTAGATAAGGCCTTTATTTTGTGGGTTTGAGAGGATTCAAACCTATTTTCTTTGGAACGCATGCTGGCTGGTGATTGTATTCTTGTCAGAGCATCTAAGAGCTATCATGTCATGAGGCGGGGAGTATGTTCCACAAAAGATTGATTATCCTATGTTTCGACAAAGTCTCTTCTCTAACCCCATGCCTAGAAGAGTCAATGCTAATAAACAATCCATCAAGAGTTTAGAAGACAATCCCTTTAAACACATAGAATACAGAAACTTGCTCGTTATCCTATGTCGCATACCTTATGTGGAAAAATTTGATAAGATAAGACCATTTTTTGAGCAAGTATTTGGGAAAGGAGTAGTAGAAACGATCTATCTAACTAATAGGTTATACGAGAGCCATACCAAAATAGAGTCTATAAAAAATGTATATATCAACTTCGTCAAAGACTTTTTTATCGGAACAGATAGTTTTGAGTATTTGATAGATTATTTATATAAAGAGCTATATTCTGTAAAGTTACAGAATGATATTAAGACATTGACTGGTGATCTTTTGTTGTCGAGTGAATATGTAGAGGAGATTGTTAAGTCTCGGAAGCCCATGCCATCTTTTGTAAATAAGATAGCGTATCTCAGGTCTACGATAAACATTGTTGCTGCATCGCCAGGTGGTGGTAAAAGTATATATCTTATGCACGAGGCCTTGTATCAAGCTATATTTAATGCTTACAACGTGCATTTATTTATATCTGGAGACTTAGACGAATCGGCTGCAATGGCCAGACTATTAGAAATTAAGGAATACTATCTTAATTCATACTCTAACATAATCGCTCAAAAAAACATAGACATAAGACGTGCCCTTCAAAGGATAAAGATTACTGTTAGCCCATACAAGCAAATAACCATATACGATGTTGCTAGGATGACAAAGAACGAAAATGTGGATTACGTAATGATTGACTATGATGATAAGTTTGTAGACGATACCGATGAGGATATTATGTATTATACAGCCGCAAAGCCATACGAAGTTATGGATGCATGTAAGGATGGTAAGGTGATTATTTTTGCTTCCCAGATAAAGCCGACTTCTTTTAAGTCCAAGAATTATGTGCCCATAGGTTTTCTACAGGGTTCTTCGCGTAAGGAGCATATGGCCGATAGTATTATTGCCATGCTACCAGGGCCTAACAAGACTACTAAGCTTGTAGTTCTTAAAGACAGGCACGGACTTATGCCTATAAGTCAAGCTGTTATGCATTTTAGGATACAGAACGGTATTATAACGGAAGTGGAGGTCAAAGAAGAACTTAATTCCAATGCAAAAGCTAATGGTTCTGATGACAATAGTGAATATGATTTTCAAGACGAAGTGATACCTTTCTAAGTATAAAGAGCTATGGATGAGATCAAGATTCTGGATAAAGGTTTTGTTCGACTAGTTCAAGCTATGGCCTCTGACGATTTGATTGTGCAAGCCGCCCGAACATCTTACAAATGGGTCAAGAAAAGTACGGACGAAAATCTCATAGATTACCTTATTCGTAACGAACACAGTTCACCATTCGAGTTTGCAGAGTTTGTGTTTCATGTAAAAGTACCAATATTCGTAGCTAGGCAGATGTTTAGGCATCGTACAGCTTCCATATCTGAAGTAAGCGCTAGATATACAAAAGTAGAAGATGAATATTACTATCCACAATGGAGAATGCAAAGCCAATCTAACCGTCAATGTTCTGCTGAGCAATTTATAGTAGATATAGACATGGATAAAGAATACTGGGATTTACAGAAGCAAGCTTACGCCATCTACGAAAAACTTCTTGCTAAAGGTGTAGCCCGAGAAGTCACAAGAAGTTGCCTACCCGTAGCTTATTATACCCAATTCTACTGGAAACAAGACCTTCGAAATCTATTACACTTCATCAGATTACGCATGGACTACCATGCACAATACGAAATACGAGTCGTAGCCCAAGCCTTCGCATACTTCGTACAAAAATATTGCCCAATAACATATAAGTCCTTTATGAATAACATTGTGAATAGTGTGAGATTTACAAGCCAAGAAATAAAACTACTGTTTAAAGAAAACACAATTAAACAAATGTATGAAGCATTAGAAAAGCTAGAAGGCACAAGAAAACAAGAACTAAAAGAAAAACTAGACAAAATCAGGAATATCTTAATAAATATCAGTATAAAATCTTAACCTATTTCGATGCTGCAAAAGGCATGATTTCTAAAAAAATAATTTCATTCCCAACTGATATAGAAAAATACTATCAAAATCTATCGCTTTTTATAAATACGGATGTTTTGCTTATCAAAAATGAATGTACTACTGATGATCTATATCTGACAATAGACATACCTAAGTTCTATAAAATGTTATTAGTAGAATACATCAACAATTTAGGCACACAATACGTTAATGCTTTGATATACTCTCTCTATAATTTATGTAGGGCATATGTATTAGAGGTATCTAAGGTAAATCCCCATTGCAGCTTCAAGAACTGGATTTACTATAATGTTAATCTGTTAACCTCTGGTCATGAGTTGAATGTTTGTTCGTTAGTTTATCCATTTATATCGCACGGCATATTGTTGAACAACATTGATGATTATGACTCTATGTTGTCGCCGCAGAGCAGTGGTTATAGGGATTATTTATTGAAAAATAGCGGGACAAACTATGAAAAAAGAGATTTGGATTATTTATCACAGTTTAGTATGCGCTTTATAGGTGATATTCATCGTTTTGATTGGTTACTACATCGTGTGGTAGGCAAGAGCTTGTAGCTTTGTAAGAATTTGTATACTCTTAACACTATGTAGAAAAGAAGTGCTAACTGGGCGAGAACACGCTTGGCATCTACGTAATATTGTGTTCTTGTTAGTATATTTTCTCATGGAGATAAAGGCCAGAATTTTACCTATCGAGCAGAAGGCATCCGATGGGAGCATATTCTCTCGTAAAGTTTTAGTAGACTACTTGGAATCGGATACTTACAAGTATCGGATAGCAACTAGAACATGTCTTGGTAGTATAACGCACGGTAATAGAGATCAGAAAACAAACAAGTATAGTTTAGTGCCTGCCGTTGATCAAATGCTTTTAAATATGATGATTACGCATTATGTATCTAAGATGTTTATAGAGGGAGACTGGTTATGTGGTACGCTTGTGCTATTACCTGTTGAACCCTTCGAGGGTACACAGATCGGAGATTGGATCAAAATGATACGGGGATTAGTAATGTCAGGTATTGAACTACCTGTTTCAGCTGTTGTGGTCGGTGAATGGCAAAAAGATGTTTGCACTAAGATATACGACATCCCTGGCGTTGATTTTACACTAGACCCAGGTTTCAAAAAAGCTGGACTAGTGCTTAGACCAGATAAGACATTTAGCAGAAAGAGATAATGTTTAGAAAGAATATTGTTAGACGCAACCGTGCAATACCATATTATATAAAACTCAGAGGAGATGAATTTAGAATCGTACAACCAGAAAATGGGCATGTCCAGCCATTAATAGTAAGAAATCTAAATAATAGTAATTGCCCAAACGAGCTACTTGAGGCGAGTATTATTTATGAACCGATATACGATAACATAGATATAGACCATAACGACACAGTATTTTGGAATGTTAGACAAGTAGATATCATGCGTATATGTGAGGTAAACAGCAGTACTACACTTAACGCAACGCTACTACCACCGCCGCCTCCGCCGCCTCCGCCACCACCGCCGCCTCCGCCACCACCGCCACCAGATGACGGTGATGGCACAGGTTATCGGGTGTGTTAAGCAAGCTACATGGAAAGTCCTATACACCAACAATATAAATGTATTATACAATACATGACTTTAATATAGGATTGTGTATATTTATATATGACTAGTATTCCCAATCGTAGTTTTTTAGAACATTTGTCTAAACTTAATTATTGTGTCAGCATTAGTAAAGTGCGCACAGTGCAAATCCCAAACAGAGCCTTATATGTTAACTACCCATTTGTCAACAATCAAAAGCTACCAGGGGCTATACTGAACTTTTTGTTGCTATTCAGGAATCTGAACAATGGAGAATATAATACAGGGAACGATACAGAAAATACTTGTTGTCATGCAGGGTTTGACGAAAATGACATAATAGTTAATAATAAGATCAGGTATATAATTAGCAACGTAAAGGATATAGATGAAAGGGCAAGTTACGATTTTAAATACGATTTGATACGATATAATACCATATATAACATAACACAAGGTAATGTTGCTAATGGTACTTACATATTTATTCCTGAGTCTTATATTGGGTATTTGAGTACTGAGTATCCCAATCGCACTGGGATGATAGTGAAGTTGCAGGTTCATACCTACTCTGGTAGTAGTAAGCCATTGCAGAGTATTATAGAAACGAGTGCATTACCTAACCACATGTTAGTGCTGGCTTGTATTGCACTTCAATCTGGTTATCCCAAGCCGTTTGAAATCATGAATGGTAATAATATTGAAATAGTTGACTTAGCGTATATGCCCATATTATGTAGTGTTGATGAACAACTTATTAAAGATGTCATGTATAGTCATGGTTTTGTTTTAGAGTTTAGTTTGCCAATAGAGTTTGAGGTAAGGGATGTAGAGCGGGTTAGGGTAATTCGTTATGACCATGTACTTTTAGGGAATGCTTACTTTGCGTCTAGCGGTGGCCCTGATGCAAACTATCTTGCACAGCCGTATCGTACTATTAGGTTTTTGAACGGGGCGTAGAACATGACGGCGCGTTGGCCGATTTTCCATACCTTGCGCCTACGGGTGAGTATACGGGTGCTATGAGCAGCTTAGATACCTCTAAGGCCGACCTACTCCGGCAGGCCTTCTCGAAAATACCTGTAAAAGCAGTCAACTATCATCAAAACAAACCGTTGTATCTTACAGTAACTGTACAAGATAACATATGTGCTATAAGACTCCCATATGTACATAATGCTAATACACAAGATTTTATCGTTATAAAGGATGCTCTTAAGAAATATGGTTTTAAGTATAGTCCTTCGCCTGATAATGTTTGGCGTGGGGACAAGCGGCAGTTTGCCCTTTTTGCGTCGCAGTACTTTGAGTACCTAAGCATAGAATCTCGCATCATAGCGTACGAGTTGGGTGCAAAGAATAGGTATATAGATGCTATCAATGAAAAACTGCAAAAACTAGAAACGAATGCAAAAGAAAGTTTAGATATAGCCATCCCCGATAGTATAGCTAAGTCAGTCAGTAAGGATATTGAGATGGTTAAGGGTTTGATACCTAGTCTGCGAGATTATCAGGTAGAGGGTGTGAGGCATATTCTGTTAGCTTATAGCAATGGAAAGAAAGGATTTCTGTTATGCGACGAACAAGGACTAGGCAAGACAGTACAAACTATTGCATTCCTGCTATCAACATATCGTAAGGGCATGACGGTCGTCATAATGACACCGGACGTAATGATTCAAGAATGGTACGATAGGATTGTAGAGTTTGACATACAGCGTTTTTTATTGCCAAGAGTAACTTTAAAAAATCCGTTGCCACAACGGATAAATATTATCAATTACGCTTCTCTTACAGCTAAGAGTAAGTTACCTTCTCTTTTAAATCTACAACCAGACATTATAGTATTTGATGAAATACAGAATTTAAAAAGTCTCAAATCCAAGCGTGTTAAAAATGTAATACCATTAGCTAGTAAAGCTAGATTTATTCTAGGGCTTACTGGGACGCTTGTTAAGAATAGGCCAGTAGAGGCTTACAATATATTGCGTTTGCTCGATATGTTGCCAAATGGAATAAAAGATGTAGTAAAGTTTATAAAGAATTTTGAAGGTGAGACAGCGGCGTATTATTATAGGACAGGCAATCACGCTCGTTATTATCGTACGATAGAAGCCGAAAAGGCGGCCAGCCTTATAACTTATCTGAAGAGTACGCAGCAATATATAAGGCGCTTAAAGAAGGAAGTGTTATCCGAGCTACCTGCTAAGAGTCGTATCTTTGTCAACATAGATATTTCCAATCCATCGGATACTCATCTTATGGAAGCCATTAGTGAAGAAGCTAAGATTAAGAATATGTTGGAAGCTAACCTTAAACTTCCAAGAGATATCGCTTTGCGCATTTCTACCTATCGTCGCCTTATAGGCATTGAAAAAGCTCGTTGGGTTGTCAGCTATATACTAAATAAGTTGGATGGTAAAAATAAGTTTATTGTGTATGCTCATCATAACGAGGTTATAGATTATATTAAGATGAAGTTGTCAGAGGCATGGTCTGATTATGAGATTTATGTTATTGATGGGAGGGTTTCTAGGGATGAGAGGGCAAGAACGGTCGCTGCTTTCCAATCCAGCGCGACCGAGAAAGCCATTATCATCGCTTCATTAGCTGTAGCCTCGGAGGGGCTAACCCTAACTTCTACCGACGAAATCGTATTTGCAGAAACAGATTGGGTACCAGCAACTATGCTACAAGCCGAGGATCGAATCCACCGTTTCTCACAACAATCCAATAAATGCACCTACCACTACATCATAGCCATAGGCACATTAGATCAATACATATATAATGTCATCAGACAAAAAGAACGCTACTTAAAATATATAAACACCCAATAATATGATTAAACAATTGGCTTACAAAGTTATAGTACACAAAAACCTAAGCATTGATAAACCTATAAAAACTAACTTACTGGCAAAAGAAAACATAAAAACATTATTGGACATACATAAAAACTTTAGTTATTACGATTTAGTAAATGTATATGGAATTTTGAATGAAAGGTGGTCGCCTCAAGTTAGGAGTCAGGTTTTGGGAAGATACTTAGACTTAGGCATAATAGAGCAAAAAAACGATAAAACTAGACTCACACATCATGCACTTAAGATTGGTATAGAATACCTTATACTATACGGAATAGCAAGAACTTGTAATGATACCACATTAAATACCTATATAGAAAATCAAATAAGCAAGAACGTTGGAGGATTAAGTGGTCTAAATAAAGCAGCTATGATACAGTTTTTACATCTCATGGGTCTGACATACGATGAGTCTTATGAGTACGATTTTTATGTAGATTTGATAGCTAACATTGTTAATTCTCTTCATACTCCATATCGTCCATTAGCGAGTAAAATGAGATTAGGTAATAATCAGTTGGTAGAAGCGTTGTATTTGTATAACCGTCTGCGATTTTGGGTATCGAGTAAAGATATAAAGACCGATCTTGTTACACAGCTGTTATTAAACGGTATGTTGGATTATAAGCATAGTGATGGATTAGACTTATTTAGACTCAATAGTTCAGGACAAGCATTTGTCACACATAAATACGCTCTTAAAATCCATAATATAGTTTGTGGAAGACAAAAGGTAGAGGTGCCTACATTCTTTGTTTATGATTATGTACTACTTTAGAGAATATTAGTATATTTATGGCATGCCAGGATATCTCTTCTACTATCATAGACAGACACCAACGATTAAACTGCCAAACTTACATGAGATTTTAAATAATTCTGTCAATCACAGCATTATTACGTACGAACGGGTTACGGATTTTGGTATTGTCCCGTTTTTGTTTGTTGAGGGTATGCCAGCTAATCCACACTATGATCTTGCATCAAAAGTAAGAGAACATCTAAAAAAACAAAATGTAGAACCAGAAAAGATAAAGGTTATAACCTACCAAAGGGATGAACTATATCAATACAGCCAGTCTCGTATCCCTTGGCATTACATAGGGCCTAAACTTGTAAAACAAAAAATAAATATAGAGCAAATAAACAAGAGGGTAGATAAGATTACTTTAGACAAGGCAGAGGTGGTCTTTTTAGAAAGTAGTAAGGCGGGGAAAGAACTCTTAGGGCATCTAACGGGGAAAGACGTGGACGCGGTAGAGATGTTGAAATTCTTCTTAGATAGAACGTCTCAGAAACTAAAAATGGATGTGCCAATAAAAGACTACGACTTACTTTATGATATGCTGTACGACGTATACGAATACTATATATGGTATGGTGTAAGAAGTGAAATAGATAATTTCCATACTCTCATAGAAAACTTTTATCGTTACTACTTGCTCAATAAGCTACCCCAAGTTGTAGGATTATACTGGTTAGACACTTACTACGATCCAAGCTCGTTAGTAACCGAAATCCAGCTATGACGGCGCTGCTAACCGAAGAACTCTTCGTAAAATTCGTAGACTCAGATAGTTTCATCATACCATATCGTCTAAAGGATCTAGGCCAGTTGCTAAAGTCTAAACAGAATATAACAACAAATTTTGCGAATTCTCTAAATACAGACATGTATAACTTCCTGAACAGCTACTTTGATTTAGAGTATGCTGATCAGGTTACAGTAGGACAAGTAACTAGAAAGCTATATGGTTACAAAACGGGTGTATATTATATTTTTCTGACTTTCTTCGTGAGTTACTATTATCGCTCTTATTATAGTATCCCGCATGCTTCTGTATTCTTGAAATATAACATTGGTCTGGAAGAAGCACTTTTGTTTTGGCCTAATATAGTCTGCAAAACGGTAGATATCAGAAAAAATATAATAACTGCTTTCGAGACTAATCAGCTAATAAGTGCTATAAGAAAAGTGGATTACTATCTTATCAAAGAAGTGGACGAGCTCATAGATGTCAGAAAGTTACTTGGCCTCGGTAGTCAAGAGGTACTTAACAAGATAGCTAAATACGATCAAGCACTTGCAATAGCTTTCATAACTCAATCACTGGCTTATAAAATACTATTGGACATGAATAAGAAAATAGATACATTGATCGGTTTGGATGTTTATAAAAATGTAGATTAAAGTTATCAGCTATCAAAAAATTTTTGTTCTTCTCTAAGTATCCTATCGTATATATCACCTATTGACTTAAACTTGTTATCTATATAGTTAGTCACTATGTTTAGTCTGTTCTTTAATCTATTAATTTTTATAGTAGCCTCGTTATTTGCGTTATTTGTATCCGTATAACTTCTGTATCTATTTATAATTGACGCATGAGTATCCAACAAAAAGCGGGCTTTGCAAAAGTTCCATACCATTTGTAGTGGGTTTTGATAATCTCTATGATTTGAACGGTCAACTATTAACTTCATATCTCTGATATAGCTAATACCTGATTTTAAGATTTGGAAGAAAAGCTCTTTTCTTATCTCTTCTGTGAAACGTTTTATGACTTTTTTATAGAATAAGCTGTCTTCCTTGTTTTCTATATTACTCAGTCTTCTTAGAGCCTGATTTATAGTTTCGCTGTCGTGTTTGCTGTTTGGTGCTTCCATAGCTAAGTATAGTAAAAGTATATAGAATGCTGTTGGAACGTATAGTACGGCGTACCAGCCTTCTTTGAAGACCTGTTGTGTTTGGGCGTCGATTTGTAGCTGCATCGCTTTACATGCGCATTCTGGACGCAAGGTATATCCGTTGTTAGTGTAACCGCTCCCTCTTACTACACCTGCAAAACCACCGTATAACGAGTACCGCCATAAATGAAAAGAATAAACCGAGTATCTGTAATCGCCTATTCGTGGGTCGTAGTAGCTACTAATAGTATCGTAAGTTACACCAGAATGTGAAACCGTCGGATAATAACTAATAGATATAATAATGTAGTCAGCTATATCGAGGTCAAAGACACTTTTATATATACCACGGTCGTAATGGAAATATGATGCTATGCCGAACTGAGTGCCAGAATGTAATCTATTAACGAATAATTCTCGTTCTCTCGCCATATTTAATATAAGCTGATTACGATGTGGGACATTACCCTGATCTGCAAAAAGGTGTTGAGCACCACCTTCATTGCGCAAAATGAGCAAAACAGAGTATAAGAGATGTGGCTTTGAAAACACATAATCTATAATATTGCGGATGTTGGTTAATTCTGTAATGCTACCTGCTGGGGGATTAGGTGGTTCGAGACCCTCCATCAGTATGTTTGTAGTAGAGTTTTGAGGGGCTGGGCTCGCAACAAGCCTATTATTGCGTATAAGCTCGTCTGTAACAGCTCCATAACCGTTACCATACTTAGTTGTACTATTACTTAATGTTGTCAAGTCAGGTCTAACAAAAAAATCAGCTCTCGGCGCTAAAAATATTTCATCAACACCTTTGATTAAGACGTTAGAAGCAGGAGAATCCCTAAGGCATAATTTAGCATTTCTATGCAGTAATAGATCACCATAAGTTATGTTAAAAAATTTATTACTACATGCATTATTCGTAGCAAGATACACTGTATAATTTTTGACCGAAGAATTCCCATTACTAATAGCAATATGTTGTAATATCATAGTAGCTAACTCATTTTGGAAACAAAATCGGTAATTTTGGTATATCCTGCTAAGTTCATTTGACGATATAGTTTGTTTTTATAGTTTTGTATTTCTTCTGTTATAATTGTGTTTATAGCTTTACCTTTAGCCACTAAATCTAATAAAACATAATGAACAGAGGCTACAGCATCGGCTATGTCTTTGGAGGAATTAGGCGAGTGATCTATTTTAGGCTTGAAACTAGCCCCTACGATCTTATAACGTAAATTAGAAAGCTCGTCCATCAAAAGTTGATTTCTAGTTATGTTTATTGTCCTATCTATGATAGCTTTCTTTAAGCTAAAGTATACACTTGGGTTTTGGTCTACAGATATTGTTTGAGTTTTGATTCTAGTCTTTATAGCAATGTCTTGCAGTAGTTTATAAGATTGGTATGTATCGGAAGTTACAATTGATATTTGCCTTTGCTTAGCTATTTGTGTTATTAAGCCCTCTATGAGGTGCATAGGTATGTCGTCGCCTTCGTTGTGGATACCGAAAGCTACGGGGATATAGATAGTGTTCTCGTCGTACCAGTAACCTATGGCTATACCAGTGTTGTCCCCACGTATAGATGTGTCTATATGTACAGCTAGTGCTCTATCAACAGGTAACGCTGATAGTATAGGTTCCAGTATAGTATCCATTTGCATGATACTTACCAAATCGTTAGTAACACGTGGGAGGTTCATAACTGTACTAACCATCTCGCGTGTGAAAAGCGAGTTTGGAGGCCTTACGCTAACACCAGCTAACGATATCAACGCCTCGTAGATATTAGTGTTAAACTCTTTCTCAAACTCTTTAGGTACTTCTATAATACGATCAGGTTCGTACTTGCTTAATTCCTCAGGTGGCACATCCTCCTTATCACCTATTATCTTAGGCTCTCCTAAAATACCGCCTGTATAAACCCAAATAGCGCCTTTCTTAAAGAACAGCCCTGTATGTGCTTTGGCTTCCCACTGCGACATGCGAACTGTATAAAAATCTTCTGCTCGGTGCCCTAAAAAATCTACAACACTACCTTCGTAGGATGCAGAAGTATCTATAATAATATTACCCAGGTAGTCCTTAGCAGCTAAGAATCTAGATTTGAAACGATTATAAGCTTGCTCTAATTTGAACCTTATCACTCCCTCGTTGACAAAGTTAGCTTCCGAAAAAACATAAAAGATCACATCACCACCTATGGAAGAGTTGCTCTTAGAACCATCAGCTTGAAAATCTATCGGAATTGGTTTCAAATCTTTTTCTAATCTTAGCTCTCTAACCTCTTGAAATAAATCATGATTCTCAAATACTTCCTTAACATATTCTAGAAACTCAATACGAGACTTTTCTATCTTGACATGAAAGAAGACAAATTGAATAGGCTTAGTTATAAATAAGTTAAACGCTTTAAAATCTTTTAGGCATAGTATCTTATAGGCCGTATATAGTGCTGCGATTTTCGATACAGTGGATTTACCAGTCCCGATAGCACCAGTTAGAAGGACATAATTATGGGCTGTGTGTATCGGGTCTGGGAAAAGCTCGCGTAAGTGTCTCATCCATGCGGGATAGATAGAACCCTCTAAACCCAGACGAGCTACAAACTCGTCTATTGTGAGTGGCATATTAAAGAAACCTGCTCTCTTAGCCTCCTCAACTAGTGATGCATCAAAAAGCATACCCACTCTGCTCTAACGACGAAACAAACGCCTTTATATGAGGTAAGATGTCCCTTCTAATAAATATAGTGCTCCCCTCGCGATAATGAGGTATACTATATAACTTAATAACTGCATCTATTTTATGAACGGGTATACTTAACATTCTAGATGCCTCGTAATTAGTGATGTACTTAGGGTCTGATTGTATAATGTCCATATTAGAAAGTGAATGCGGGTACTACATTGAGGAGCGTTTTGTCGTGATGTTCGTAACCAAAACTCAACGTTACTGTTTCTCTTGCCCCAGAGGGCTCCGTCGGGGTATCGTAGTTATAATCGTAGTTCATAAACAATAAGGTATAAAAATCTATTCTTTTGACAGGCTTACGACTAGAATTGAGAAAATAAACTTGAAAAACTGGTATCATAACATCTTCCTTTCTAAGCTGGAACTTATATCTATTGGCACCACCTGCACTCATAAAGGATAATGCCATAGCGTAAATGGTCTGATCTTCAAAGTCAATCAGCTCCCACGTTACAGTCCCATCACTTTCATAACCACCATACTGCTTGATATGAATACCACGAATATTAACATCGACATTACCAACTAAATCCTTTTTGACTTCTAGTGAAAGTGTTCTCATTCTATGTTTTATAACATCTAGCCCGGGCCAATATACAGCCCTCGGTTTCACAGGTATATCAATGTCCCACATGTGCTGCCATAAGAACTCTTTGCCACCGCCAGAAAGCTTAGGATACTCAACGAAACCTAAATAACCCTGTGTAACCCCAAGCTGTATGAAATCAACAAAGTTGGCCATAAATAAATATACCAAATACCATAATTTTTCATCCCTGAAGAGTTTTTCGACCATAAAATACAACATGCAATATATGATAGAACTATATGAGGCTTGTGTATGCCTATTTGAGTATCTAACTCCCAGTAAAGGACGCTATCATATGATGAGTTTCGTAGGTACAATAGACGATGTAATGTCTTTATACAATCACTGGGCACCAAGAGACATTGCGCAAACATGGGCCAAAAATGCGCTTAACTTCTACGAAAACGAAACAATCAGAAAATTCGGCCTACTTATCCAAGACGCCTTAAATAAAGATTGCAACAAGATAGACCCAGCTCTAACAAAAATATTATGTAAAATAAATACGATATGTAATCAACTGCATTGACTAAAACCTAGCCCATAGAATATTAAATCAATAATGTATTTATTTATTTCATCCTCAGTTTTATCTGAACTTGCGTGCTGTAACATATTATATCGCTCCCTCTCGTCTATTACATCTACTATATAAGATAAAGCTAACTTGAGAGAAGAAGTAGTAAGGGATAATAACAACTGCTTTAAATCAAAACTATTCACATCCTGTCGCTTCCATTGTTTCAATACCTCGTAAATACTTCTATTATATAAATATCTCACATCCTTATCCGATATACTATTAATCACTTTTTTTATCCACTGTTTATACTGAATCTCCGATTCCATTGTCCTATACCTTCTAGTGTATATATGCGTTGTGATTAACTGTTTCTTAGTAGATATAGTCTCCTTATTATATACGTTAGCCTTTATAGCTTCATCTACATCCTTATAAGGTGTATTAAGAAGCAGGTATACAACTTTATTTTGTAGCATAAAGTACTGTGCTGCTTTCAGGGAAGCTTTATACCCAGAACGATCAGTGTCTAATACTAGATTGACCACAGTGTACTTGTTTAATTTGGATAACTTTTTAGAACTTATATTCAGGCCTAATAGGGAAACTACGTTCTTAATGCCTATACCGTAAAGTGCGATAGTATCAAAAATGCCTTCCGTTACATAAATCTCAATATTTTGGTCATGAACATCATAGTTATAAATAGTATCTACTAGTGATTTATCAGGCTCGGCAGAATAAATATACTTGTACTCAGCATCTTCGTGTATAGTTCTAAACATAAATGTTATAATCTTACGATTTTCTATTATTGGTAATACAATAAAACTGTTATTTTCTGTTTTTGGGAAACGGAGATATCTTATTCTTTTTTCACCATAAAGCGTAATAAGATCTTGCCGAACCTGTTTATTCCACAAGCCGATCATGAACTTTTTTACGATGTTGTTCAAATCATCGGCTGCTATAAATGAGAATCTTTTCTTTAGGTATAGATATTCTTCAGCATTTGTGGTATTAACCAATTTGTTAGACAGGTAGGTTGCGATCTGCCTCTTAAAATGCGTAGGTTCTTTCTTATATTTTTCAGCTTCGTCTAAGGGGATGTTATATCTTTCGCTTAGAATCCTAGCTGCTTCTGTATAAGAAACGTTTTCCTTTAGAGCGACAAATTTGATTACATCACCACCATGGCCACTTGAGAAACACTTAAAGATATTCTTTTCGGGTAATACAAAAAACGAAGGCTTTGTTTCTTGTTGAAAAGGGGATAAACTAGTGTATTGCTTACCCACCTTTTTTAAAGTAATTCCATACGACTGAACAACATCAACTATGGATACGACCGATTTTATTTTATCAAAGTTCATCCCTTTCTAATTCTATAGTATCATCTGGATTCCGTGCTACAGCCTTCATATAGCTGGATGCAATGTTGGAGAAGACCCCGCCATTACTAAACACATACTCTGCTTGATGGTGGTAGTCTATGTCGTGTTTATTCCTTACCATAGCCGGGAATGCATGCTGAGCAAAACAGCTGTTCTGGAGCAGGCGTTCATAACTATACGTATGAGGTAATCGTACGGATGTATCAGTCGAAAACGACAGATGCTTCTGGTATGGCCTAATGGTGATGTTTTGATACTGATTTCTGTTTATCGTACCATCACGACTATTCAAAGCTGTATAGAGTCTAATCCCTATTTCTATTGTATAAGACATAGGCGGGGCACTATATGTAACTTCCGGTACAGGATTACCAAGAAACTTGTAAATGTTATCAGACTTACCAAAGATGATGAAGTTAGGATGAGGTAGTGGATGCCCTTCGTATAAGCTATTATTATTTTCTCTATACAGGAACATGTTGCCTAAGAAGTAGTCTACTATTGTAGCTTCATAGTGTAACCCGTGGGACGTTACCATGTGATTATTACTTACAGGGACGCCGTACTCGTGGGTCAGTTCGTCGCCTGTTCTTGTGAGAGGCGCCGTATTCAGACCGCATTGAATGCTCCAAAGACGCGTCATTGAAGGCTCTGCCTCTACAAGATGATAAAAGTTGGCAACAGAAGCACCAGTCCCCTGCTTGATGATTGCTTGGTCGTATCCACCATACGGCCTCGTCACTACGTTGGAACCAGCACGGTAACCTGACGGAATCGTAGGGTGAGGCGGATTGCTACCAACATAGCCACTGTTCACATAGTAAAATTCCACAGATGTTGGCAAACCATCATCCAAGCGACTACCCAAGCGGTCGAAGTTATAGTTCGCTGAATCTACCGCACGAGCTGGATCATTCATATATATAGCATCTGCAATCACAAAAAACGGCATATTATGGCTTGTTTCATTAGATGTAGGGTTTAAGATTTCTTGGTTTAATTGTGTGGTCGGATAAAGTCTAGGTCTAATGAAGACCCGTCCAGTATCTAAGTAAAGCGGGTCGTACATGTAATGCGAGAGCGTATTAGCTCGTAAAACAGGTTGCTTAATAATCACACTATTGTTAACATATTGAAAATCGTATGGGGTTTTGAACATAGATGCATGCGAACGGGCAGTAGCTAATGCACTATTATTACTAAAAATCCAAGAGAACCAAAAGTAATCTACTCGGTGTGTAAAATTCCATATATTGTACTTTATTGTATTGTAAGACATATTGAATGCTCTAGGCAATAAACCAGAAAATGTTATGCCTAATATATTATGAGTTGTGTCATTATAGTCTGTTAACTGTCCAGATGTATCGGGCATGCTCGCTATATCTACGTAACTAATTTGACTAAACGCGTCTACTGCTATACAGAACAAACTACTATGTTGTTCATGCCACATAGCGTATTCACTTACGAATAATGGTGGTGTGCTCAAAGCATGTAGGTTGTCCCAACCAGTATTACTACCAGCTGTAACAATGAGCCTCATTTCTTTCGGGAAACGAAATAGCATGTTAATATCATCACCTAGAATTTTTAATGTACTCCAGCCGTAGTACGGATTGTTTATAAGAAACTTATTTATAGGCCAATAGGTCGGTACATGTATGGTAAAATTGGACCTTAGCACAGAATTAAGAGTCAATAAATTGGCATAATTCATACTATACTCAAACCTACCAAGGCCATTAAATTCTAAATAGAATAGTTCGGCATTAGGGACATTATAACTAAATGTGAAACTAGCATTAGGTGATGTGCTGTAAAATAAATCAAATGTAAGGCTCCGTTTGTACATGTCATTAAATGGAGTTTGCATTCTATTACTAACTATGGTATTATACTCGTCAAAGTTTATATTATAGGTACTATGACTGAATATTGAGTTGGCGATCTCTGTATCTGATGCTGCATTACCGTGGTTAGTAGCATTGCCAAAACATGCGCTTTCACCTTTATATTGGAATATGGGTTGCGGCTCTATATCGCTTGCAAATATAGCAGTTCTATATAATGATAGGCGTCTTGTAGATAGGCTAGTATTGAAGGTGTAAAATATGGGCACATAGGTAGCTTCTGGTATGAGGATTCGTGGCTGTACTCTTGCAGCATCCACTGCTTCAGGTGGGACACTATGATTGACGATATAAGTGTAACTGTTAAGTAAGAAATATAAACCTCCAAGCCATTCGTAGGAAGACACTATACCGCTATAAGTACCGTTACGTACCATAATACCGTAGAATGGAACACTGGATACACTATGCGCATAAGCATGATCAATTATGTTGTAAGTATTTGTGAATATCAAATCCCTTTTAGTCCAATATAGACTTTTTACTTGTGTAAGGTTGTCAAAGAACGAGTCGTAGTAAAGGTCGGCAAAGTCATTAGGCGGTCTGCCACCTATTCTGGCATTTACAGGTGAGTTAACTAAATTGTCATATTTGCTGCAATTATTCAACGTTTCAAAGTTTAACCTATACAGGTCGTAATATGTTGGTTCTAGTAGAGCCTTGACAGTATAATAATGGTGCGGGGAAATTAAGAACTTCTTGATTTCTTCATTTTCTTCCCTCATGTTCACCTCTGTATGTTGCATATGCGGCCAATAGTTGTAGTACGTCACAGTGTCATTTACGTTATATAACAACTCCATATCAAATCTCATTTCATGTACGACTTTATTATTGTATGCGGACGATCCTAACACATGGGACAGGTATAACATAGTATGGGTAGGATTACCATACATACTTAAAAAGAATACTTGTGGATTATACAGCTGCATGATTTTTGTTCTGTGTGAGGTACCAGTTGTGGTAGTATGGAAGCGTGTTTCTTCAATCTCCATAAGCATCGGCAATGTATTGGTATACATGACCATGTGATTTAGCCAGCGACGAGGTACAGGCAAATGCTGCGCCCCAGGTAAATACAAGTTACCGTAATACCATTTATGATACGTCCATTTATCATAACCTAACCCGCTAGCTTCAATAACAGCACCCATTGGAAAAGAAAAAGACAGTATCAAACTAGTGATAGGGCCTTGGGTTACTTGATATCTTCCATAAACTTGGTCGTTACTAGCTGAAATGGCCAGGTCGCCTATCCAGCCGAAGGATATGCCGGCATTGGGCCATACAGATAGATTTATAGTATCGTAACGGCGGTCAGGGTAGGGCCCGTCTGGAGGGGCAAATATAAAAAAGGATTGCGGCGTATTATTGCCTAAAGCGCCATATGGAACATAAGTAAGATAGTCACTCATGTATAAAGAAGCGCAGCTTAAAGCTTCTTTCTGATATATAGATACTGGGTCTATGATTAGAGGCATAGGATATATAGTTAGTACATCTATCAAGTATGGATTTCTAGCCCAGAATATAACTCTTTCCTCGCGTCTGATGTTGATAATGGTATGAAATAGAGATTTAGGAGACTGCAAGTATTTCGTGATTGGCAAATTGCTAGTTGTGTTCTGAATTACATTCTGTACACTTATTTGTACATCCCGCCCACTTATTGGGTTCATACTGTCATCGGATGGGAAGTTAGTTGTGTCACGGGCTGGCAAGTAGTACTCACCGAATTGACGATCAGTATACTGGGAGTAGTTTCTTGCCCCAACTGCGCCTGCAGGGCCTACACTATACGCATGTGTAGCATTATATCCTAAAGGCAGTACCCCGACACTCACCCTAAGCCCCTCTCCCATCGGCATCCGAACACGATAACGATACCGTCTAGCTTTCTTATAAAACTGAGACAAAACCTTGTAGTTATTATATACAAAGTAAATATTAGCCTTATTAGCTATTTCAGACCTAATGTAATAAGGATTCCCTACAAAAAACAACGCCTTTGCTGATACGCTCTGATTAAGCATAAGATTGAATTCTAGGTGGGTATTAGGTATGTAAATGCCTTCATTAGGCAATGGAACATATGAACGGTAGTGATAAGATTGTAGTAGCAAATCTTCGTAAATAAGTCTGTTGGTTATATAAAAATAGTTGCGAATATTAGCATTATACCTTGTGAGTGCGTTATTAGAAAAAATGCCAAAGGCAGAAAACAACGGCCTTTTAATTATGTCCCGTTCCAAAATCATTTTAGTGCTAGCATAAGAACCACTTAGGTTATAATAACTAATTGTATATGTATTGGCAGAACTATTTAGTTTACTAATACTGTCAATTGTATTGGGAGAGTATTTGAGCACATTTAAAAAGCTGCTTGTAACTTTTGTGTTTTGGTCCTTAGGGTGACCCAATACACCTATCCTGTCTAAGCGGTAACTTGTATGTTCCTCGTCATGAGCATGGAAGTAAAACAACATCATATCGTACGCCATTGTGTCGGTTTTATAGTATTCATCAAGTTTTTGTAGTACCAGTTCGGCTGTTTTAAGATTTGGACTAGTTCCAGCTAAGAAGTTCATTGCACCCGCCATAGCCAAAGCAGAACGATTATTCTCCAAAAAAGACATTAAGTGTTCATCCGCTCTCACAAAATAGACATCATAATAAGCAAATAGTTTGTACCATTCATTCACATCACTAGGCACATAATCTGGATCGTTGTAATCGATATCGTCTCTTTGTAAGTATGACAACATAGCCGACTGGCTTATAGCCATATTACCACTTATGTTTGATGGGGTATGGTTAAAATCGTATTGCCCGTCAATGTAGATAGTATACATTGGCATGCCTCTATTTTTATAATCAAAATCCTCAAGTGGATACCTATACAACGTCTTGGAATATCTTACAATATCAGGAGAAAAATTTTCAGTTATAGAACTCGTGTTGTATTCTACCATTAACTGGTCGAAGGGGTAAAATAATTGCACATAAGGTATTCCGTACGGCACAAGCGGATAAAACTTCTGTGTACCTACATATACTAGATTCAGCTTAGCTGTAGACATGTAAAACGGTTCATACTGATAATCCAAGTTAGGGTTTAGAACTTGGTTATTGGTTAGGAATATAGGGTAAGATATCAAATAATATAACTCAGAAGGTATAAAATGTTTAAGTGATAACTCTTGATTAAAGTGTACTCTTCTAAATAATCTATCACCTGTAGTGTGGTGGTCATAGTAGTAGTAATATAACGGTATATTAGACAACATGTACTGTTGTAAGTAGAAAGATCCGCCTAATGGTGTGCCATAGGGCGGTGTATCAAAACAAACATAGTTACTAGTGTATAATCGCTCGCTTGACGCCCAACGCCCATAACTTGTCCTTATTAGCCGCACTAACTGAGTACCTTGTGTCATTAATAAAACATTTTCGGGAAGCTTATAACTATTACGGATACCGTGAACAGCGAATAAGGGCACAGGTGGATGGTAATTGCTGATAAGCATGTTATATATAAAACCCTGAGGTATCTCAACTGATGCCGAAGTCTTTATAGACATCGTATTAAACACACTATCAGTATTTGACGCAGTAGAACGATATACATCACTGATAACTGAAAATCTTGTAGTGTTAGTACTATTAGGGAATCTTCTTGTATATTGGTTTAGCATCAATGATCTATCGGTAACACTGTCGCCATATGGTCTTTGATAGGCGATAAAATCTTTATATGGGTTCACTACACGACCATAGCTATAACCGTACTCGGAGTTAACGCTGAATTTAATTCGCGATTGGGTAAGCCTAACATCAGAGTTTGAATTAAAATATCGGTCATGAAACCCAAAAGTCATTCTCGGCGATATGATATGTTGGCTATTAGTATATCGCATCCAGTAGCCATATCCCGTAAATGGTGAGAAGGCCGCTCTCTGAGCATCCAAATGCATGAGATTTTCAGCATAACGCCCAATGTAGGGCCAATACCATGGTTTGATATTGCAATCGGCTAAAAATAAAATATTATCACCAGGTCTTTTGTAATAAGATTCAGCCTGCACATTAGCACCTATTAAATCATAAGGCCAAGCAAAAAGATTGCCTATACGATAAAAGACATTGTAATTATCATCAAAAGGCCTTGGAGGCACAACGTACACTAACCGCTTCATTCTAGACGGATTACTAGACCAACAAATGCCTACAGAAGTAACCAATGGATCATTATTATACTCCACTTTCATGTAATCTGTGCTGTTAGTATTAAACTGGGAATTCAATGTGTTTTGTATGTTGACTGTCGGAGTTATCACATTATAGTAGAAATATGCTTGATTACTTCCATAAAAGGATCCTAAACTACTAGTAATCCTACGCCACTTAGGAACGTTACCTAAGCTTAAATCATAAAATATATCATAAAAACCTCTGTCATAAACATTATTCCTACCGCTAGGATGAAGAGTAGATGTTGGATATACCCTGTACCTTGGAAGCTCGTCTTTCACAAAAACCATATTGGTAACTACTGGTAATCTAAGGCTAAACAATCTTGTAACTATATCTTTACCAGGGAATAAAACCCTCTGATTTTGATTTTGCACACTTATATCCTCAACTCTAAATCTGTAAAGTGAGTTACGTATTTCGTTAGTAGTTATATTATAGGGCCAATCACTACTGTAGTATGATGATGGTAGATATAAACTATTCGGTGTATAATCGTCCGAATAATACACAGTCTTAGGAACGCCACCGAAGTAGTTATTGTATATAGCAAAGTCTAAGAATGGTGCAAAGGCATTTAGAGATAAAGCGGATATGGTAAATTGATGTAATTTTACATAATCCTCTAGCGTAATGTCATCTTGCGTAAAAGTTACAGACGACTTGTTAGTTATTGGATATCTACCGTACCTATCAAGATTTGTCAGCTCAACTCTGTAAAAGAACACGTTATTAAAACCTTGATATGTCGTACTTACGCGTTGTAGTATACCCTGTCTGGGCTCAGCGTCTAATCCTGCTGACCACTTGTTCCACGCATAGTCTGTGATGAAACCAACATACTCCATATGCCAAAATCCAGAAAAAGGATTAGGCCCAACATTGATAACATTGCTTCTACTTGCTGGATTACCACTTTCATTAACACTTACGACGTGTGCCTGATTATCATTTAGAACATCTGCATCGGCTTGTTCATTAGTTAAGTTATTAATAAACATGAACAGAACGTGTTTAGGATTGTAAGGATTATCATATACTACCATAGGCTCGTCAAATCTTTCAGTCTCATGAAGCATTACATTGCCCAAATCTTTGTTATTATACAGACTGAGTCCGTCATTTGCGCTAACATTATGTGTACTAGCATCGCGTCTGCCATAACGTAATGCGTCACTAAATTGAGTACATTGAAGTGTCTGGGCTGGCAAGTCTATCTCAAAGATAAGCCTTTGATAGTATGTTTGGAACTCGCTTTGAGCAGTTTGTCGCGGCAAATTATAAACTATACTAGCACCAGCTAAATCATTAAACCTATTTGACATTAAACTTATATGCTCAGCTTTTCGGACATCTTGTATAGGATTAGAAGTACCTATTCTATCATAAGAAATGTAGTTTATATCTGCCATCATTGTTATGTAATCTCTTTGCCTTTTTAACACGTTTACATTGTCTATTATACCATAAGATATCGGATGTTCTAGAACGATGTTTATTTTGCCTTTATATCTATTGACTTCAAAATTCTTGCCAGCGATTTTAGTGAAAACGTCTTCTGTCTTAAACTTCACGTAAAGAGCCTCGCTCCACCCAAAGGCTGTAGTTTCATAGTCATAGTCATCAGGCACTATAATCTCAATGTCTTGTTCATCTTTATTATATGGATAATTTGTTCTATCGCAGAAACTCAACTCGTTGCTTCTTATCCGATGAATATCACCAAAGCAATTGATAATGCTAGCTTCGTTGACAATATAGTAGGCACTACCAGCGCTAATACCATCTTCAATTGGATGCAAGTAGTCTATAGCAATATAGTTTTCGCAGATAGATGAATTATTGCTAACTAAATCTGCTAAAACCTTACCCCCAACTATATCTTCAAATTTTTCTAAGTTACTCCGTTGCGAAGTTGAAGTTATAGTAGATGATCCACTTACTAAATCCATCAAACTATGCCTTACTCTATTGGCACCTTTTGGTGTTCTGGGCACTATGGGCTCTATAAACTGAGTCTTTGTGCGTATATAAACTTTATTTTCATGATAAATAGCCACAAAATCATTATTCAGACTCTCAGCAGCGATTTCATTATTTATTTTGTAAAGTCTAATAACTATAACAAAATCTTTTGTGTTTCTATAATCAAAGACGTGATATGGTCTCCTCCCTGAATAAGTTTTTTCTTCGTACTGTATTATACCAGACAGGTAATAGGCTGGGTTAGGAGTTACACGACTAGGATAATAGTAAGCCATAATTGGTCTGGGCCACATTCTGGGATGCGAGAATGCCCATGCTTGTGGTTGCCTTACTTCGCCCGTAGAAAAAGTCGGAAACAATAGATTATGGAAGTTCCATGGACCTATAAGTTCGTAAGTGTTGTATATAGTTTCGTAAAACCTATCGGGGTCATAATTGCTACTCACATTCAATGGTACAGCATCACGGTTATCGGTACTAGGCAAAACATTCGTTATCATAAGTCTACGAATATAGTCCCTATCTTTTTCGTGTACCATAACATATGCACCAAGTGGATTGTAGGTTATATACATAGGTGTTAACAAATCAGTCTGATAATAACTGCTTTTGATTACTATGTCGTCATATATTTTGAAATAAGCCATATGCATCTTTGCTGAATCATTGTTTGGAGGCGGATTACTTCCTGAATCAAATTCAACATACATACTTAATAACGGTCTAATACGTACATTAGGGAAAAATATTCTATTTGTTAACGCTATAGTACGTAGCACGCTATAAGCAAAGAATCTTTTCTGAATATGAGGTAGTATGGGCGATGTAATCTCCGAATTCCATGTAATAATGCGTACATTGTCCTCATAATAGCTTCTAAAATCATCAAAAGTAGTCCATAACCTATCATGCGAGTAATTGGAAGTAATCATAAGGTTGGTTAAACCATTCATTGTTATAACATAATCTCTCAAATTAGGATCTAGATCAAGCATATTACCTAGTTTGTCTCGCCACTTATTATCTCTAACCTCAGTGGTCAGGAATATAGAGCCTGCATCCATATAAAATGGGTTAAAATCAGTGCCCCAAAGTGGATTACTTATAGTCGTTTGACCCGCATAAACTAGTGCTCTAGCGTAAGAGTTTTGTGAACCCATGGGGGGGATGAACAAGTATCTAATTGTTCTGTGCTCATAGCCATAATCATGACCCCCAAGTTGTATCATTTTATCGATACGTTCTATACCTATGAAACTACCACCTACATCAACAAAGAAGTAGCCTAGAAAACTATTATAATAACCAAAACATCTCAAATCTCTTACTATGCCATGGGGAGTGCTATTGGGTTCATTTATACGATACGCTCTGTCTGATCGTATATGTTCAAATATAGCATCCGTCGGAAGTAGGTCGCGATAAATATTGAAAGCTTTAAGATGCGGTTTTATATCAAATCTCGGTAATATAGTATTTACATCTCTATATGGATACAATGGTAAATAAGGAGCAAAAAACTCATAACGTGCGACTGTGTAAACATCACTTAGTGATTCACTTGTAAATCTATGGGTGCTTATACTCCTAATAGGACCTGGTAGTTTAAGGTTATATATGTAATCCGGCGGCACAATATATAGATAAGTAAGTTCAGTGTTCTTCGTATTCATCTTGGTATTGTCCGAGTTCTCCCAATAACCATTTCTGTCAGTTAAAACAACAAAAAACAATGGCGATAAATGATTATAAGTGAGAAGTGGTAATCTATACAAGCTAATATCCGTATTATATAATGTTAATAGCATGTCGGGTATTGGGTGTATATCGTTATGGAAGTAAGCGAAACGGAATTCATACCCAAGCCCGTATCTACTGGCCTGTGCACCGGATTCTGGAGCGTAAGAAAGCATACTATCAAAAGACTGCCAACACCAAGGTATGGTAGGGGAAGAATCAGGATAGTCAGGTGCAGCTAATGTATAACTCATTAAAGCTAAAGCTATTGCTCGCCGCTGAAAAAACTTTTCCCTAAAATTAGAATCTAAATAAGTACTATTCAATGTCCCGCTATAAATGTTCATTCGCCATAATTTTCTAGGTGTTTCTACATTATTGGTACCTATTCTTACTCTTACAGGAACATTGGTAATCCCAAATGGTTGAATCGAAGACACCACACGTCTTAAACGTACATCTACACTATTATCGTCTATATTGGCATCCATAGGCATAGTTATATCACTAAACCCCAATTCATGAGCAACGCCAGGGTCTATCAACTTCCTAAAATATACGTTACTCCATAATAAACCTCTAAT
>Ga0308407_1000305_pt1 | contig 38815 bp, 30 predicted proteins | sample HotsprSampleMSe2_FD_203476 | JGI IMG/M metagenome (GOLD analysis project Ga0308407, IMG submission 203476) | Hot spring phototrophic mat microbial communities from Mushroom Spring, Yellowstone National Park, Wyoming, United States - 20060911_MSe2 ...
TATTGAATCCCTCATGGAATATATAACTAATTATTCTATAAAAACTTACGCTATTTCTTTAAATTATCAAGCTTTGCCATTTTACCTGAAAAATTATATCGACGACATATTTTAAATATTGCGCAATATAACAATCTAATCTTACGGATAATCATTTTAAATTTTTCTTATGTTATGCAATAAAAATTTTTTGAATTTTTAAATATTTTTATTTGTTTGTTATAGTAATCAGCAACTTATATATGAATTTTTCTTATAACAATATTTTTTGCTATTAAATTATAATTTTTCTGAAAGCAATGAAATCTTAAATATTTCAAAAATAAACGTATAAATGTTAATAAAAATAATATGCTATTGCTTAACTGCTGGGCGAGCGTGCATATTATGAATGGTTCTTATTGGATTTTTTAGATCTCCTAAAACTAAATATTTTCATCAAATTTTGGATTTTATCAAACAATAAATACTAATATAGACTATGAAAAAATGTAAAAATTTTGAAGAATTATATCTTTTTTCAAAATTTTCTTACTCCTTACGTCAGTTTAGACGCAGCTTATATAATGACGGGTTTATATCCAAATCAAAAATCGAAAATCCATCAAAAAAATATGTTGATAGAATATGGAAATAGACTTTAGCTTTAATATTCTTTTTTTTATTTTTTCGATCTTTCTTTTTTTTCAATCAAAATCTTGTAGATATTTATCTTTATGCTGTTTTAGAGAATTTTTACCGTTCATCGTGTTATTAAATTAATTTATTATTGAAAAATTTAAAGATTTTTTTCAAATGCTTATGTATCATAACTAAAAGAAGCTTAAAATGGAAACTTATTTAATTTTTGGCGGAACATCTGGAATCGGATTAGAACTTACAAAACTTTTATCGGCAAATCATCAAACGATTGTAATAAGTAGAAATAATAAAAATTTGTACGGCTTAAATAATGTTAAATTTTTTGAAGGGGACTCTACAAAATCAATTGACAATTTGCCTGAAATCAAAGAAAGCTTTGCAGGCTTGGTTTACTTGCCTGGTTCGATTAATTTGAAACCATTTACAAATCTTAAACTCGAAGATTTTTTATTTGATCTTGAAATTAATTTTTTAGGCGCCGTAAAAGTAATAAAAAAATATTTACAGAATTTAAAGTCAGCCGGCAAGGCAAGCATTGTTTTATTTAGTTCGGTCGCCGTTCAAACTGGTTTGCCTTACCATGCTTCAATAGCATCCGCAAAAGGCGCAATAGAAGGATTGACTCGCTCCTTAGCCGCCGAGTTTGCTCCTAATATTAGAGTAAATTGCATAGCGCTTTCTTTGACTAATACTCCACTTGCAGAAAAACTTTTAAATAGCGAACAGAAAATAAAAACTTTTGAAGAACGTCATCCATTGAAACGAATCGGTTCTGCTTTTGAAGCGGCTTCGCTGGCGGAATTTTTACTTTCTGATAGAGCAGCTTTTATAACCGGACAGATTATTAAAGTTGACGGCGGCCTATCTTCAATTAAAACAAATTAATATTTTGATATTTTTGATATTATAGTATTTGAGTATTGTCATATAAACTTAAAAGGCTTAAGACTAAATTAGCTCCTAAATAGCGCTAAAACGAATGAAACATCTTTTTACTCTTGTTATCTTTTTTAATCAATTCTTTACTCATTTAAAAGCTTTTCTCTACATAAAATAAGTTCGTCAAATTTGTCTGATGAAATCTCCGGATACTTTAATTTTAAGTTTTCTAAAGTTTCAATTATAAATTTTGATACTAAAAGTCGCGCAATAAATTTCTCGTCAGCTGGTATAATATGCCAAGGCGCCCATTCGAAAGACGTATGTTTTATAGCGTCTTCGTAGCATAGCTGAAAATCGTTCCATTTTTTTCTATCATCGACGTCTGTTTTGCTAAACTTCCAATTTTTTGATTTTTCTTCGATGCGTTTTAAAAATCTTTTCTTTTGTTCTTCTGACGAAATATGCAAAAAGAATTTTTTTATAATTATGCCATTTTCATATAAATATTTTTCAAAATCGACAATTTGTCTAAATCTTCTTTTCCAAATTTGCTCGTCAATAAATTCTTCTGGAATATTTTGATATTTAAGAAGATTATTAACTCTAACAGTTAGAACTTCTTCGTAATGACTTCTGTTGAAAATTCCAATCATTCCTCTTTCGGGTATTTTATTGTGTATGCGCCATAAATAATCTCTGTTTAATTCTTCTTGAGCTGGCTGCTTGAAGCTAACAACGCGACATCCTTGAGGATTAATGCCGCCCATTACGTGTTTTATAATGCTATCTTTTCCAGAAGCGTCCATTCCTTGAAAAATAAATAATACGGCATATTTTGATTGAGCGTATAACTTGTCTTGCAATATTAAAATTTCTTTTATGTTTTTGCTAAGCTCTTTTATTATTTTTTCTTTTTTTACTTTAATATTTAATTTTGTCGGATAATTTGAAAGGTGAAATGACTCGCCTTCGATTATTTTTAGATTGTCTTTTAAATCGTAAATTTTATTTATGCTTTTAGACATAATTTTTTTCTTTTTATTTTAAAATACTTTTTTTTGAATTTTTTAACAATTTTTTTTGTTGTTTATTTGAACATAAATTTGCATATTTTTTAGCTAATTTTGCATAATTATATAAATTAATTTTATGGAAATAAAAGTTAACCTATATGAGTTGTCGAAAAGAATATTTGACGAAAGAGAAAAAATAACGCATAACCTGCCGTCAAAACCTGAATCCCAAGAGTTTATATTGGAATTATTGTCTTTGCTCTTTCCGCGTTTTGGCAAAATACAAGCAAATAGCCCCGAGGAAATAGAAATAGAGCTTTTAAAATTAAAAATTAAGCTTGCAAAAATATTGAAGCCGCTATATAAAGAAAATATTGAAGCAATCGAAATAATTATAAATAATTTTTTTTCCGAAATTTTGGAAACCCGAGAGATTCTGTTATTAGACGCTGAAGCTATTGCCAGCGGCGATCCAGCCGCCGAAGGCATTGACGAAGTTATACTCACTTATCCCGGTTTTTTTGCAATAGCCGTTTATAGATTTGCTCATATTTTTTATAAAATGAATGTTCCGATTTTCCCGCGCTTGCTAACTGAGTTTTCTCATCAAGAAACTGGCATCGATATTCATCCCGGAGCCGAAATTGGAAAAAGCTTTTTTATTGATCACGGAACGGGAATTGTAATCGGAGAAACTACAATTATAGGAAATAACGTCAAAATTTATCAAGGCGTAACTTTAGGCGCTCTTAGCGTAAAGAAAGCTTTTGCAAATACAAAACGACATCCAACTATAGAAGATAATGTTATTATTTATTCTGGAGCAACAATCTTAGGAGGAAACACCATAATTGGTCACGATAGCATAATAGGCGGCAACGCCTGGATAACAGAAAGCATACCCCCTTTTTCAATCGTTTATAATAAAAGCGAAGTTAAAGTTAGAACTTCTAAAGAGTTTGAAAACGATCCTATTAATTTCGTAATTTAATATTTATTTTGACTTATGACGATAGTTTTTTCTCCAAATTGCAAGAAAAACTTTTTTGAGCTTAAAAAATTGAATTTTGTTCTCGCCGATAAATATTTGTGTAGACGCTTAAGCCATTCTAAAAAATTAAATTTTAATTCTCGTTAGTTTTATTCTTTAAAAATAATAAGAGGATAATTATATGAAATTGAATAACATTTTAGAAATAATAGGAAATACTCCGCACGTTAAAATTAATAATCTGTTTAGCTCTGATTACGAAGTTTGGTATAAACTCGAAAGACAAAATCCCGCGGGAAGCATTAAAGATAGAATCGCATTGTCTATGATTGAAGACGCAGAAAAAAAAGGAAAGATAAATAAAGATACCGTAATAATTGAGCCGACAAGCGGAAATACCGGAATTGGTCTATCTATGGTATGCGCAGTAAAAAAATATAGACTTATACTTGTTATGCCAGAATCTATGTCAATTGAACGACGTAAAATAATGGCAGCTTTTGGCGCTGAATTTGTCTTAACTCCGCGCGAAAAAGGTATGAAAGGAGCAATTGAAAAAGCTAACGAGCTGATACAAACTACTCCGAATTCCTGGATGCCAATGCAGTTTGACAATCCAGCTAACGTGGATGTTCATATAAAAACTACCGCTCAAGAAATATTAAATGATTTTCCAGATGGTTTAGATTATTTGATTACAGGAGTCGGAACTGGAGGACATATAACCGCTTGCGCAATTGTCTTAAAAGAAAAATTTCCTAATTTAAAAGTTTTTGCCGTAGAACCTGAACTTTCCCCCGTTTTAAGCGGAGGTCAACCTGGACCGCACCCAATTCAAGGCATAGGAGCTGGTTTTGTTCCTTCTATTTTAAGACGCGATTTGTTGGATGGAATAATTACCGTTTCTAAAGAAGAAGCTTTTCATTTTGCTAAGGAGTGCGCTTTAAAAGAAGGAATTTTTATTGGAATTTCATCTGGAGCTTCGCTTGCCGCGGTAAATAAAAAATTGACGGAAATTAAAAAAGGCTCGCGCATATTAGCCTTTAATTATGATACCGGCGAAAGATATCTTTCTATCGAAGGTTTGTTTTAATTTTCTTCAATAATTTTAATTTCGATTTGTTTAATTATAGTGTTATATTTTATCATTTATCCGCTAAAGGAATTAAATTCAGGGGCAGTCTTTTAGACTGCCTTTTTGTGTCAAAATTTTAGTTTTTTTTGTTTCTGAATTCCCGTATTATTTTTCTATCTAATAAAATTTGAAAATTATTATTATTAATTAATTTTTTCGGAAACATAATATTTTATTTTTTTAGTTTTAATACTTTAACTATTAGCTGAAAGGAATTTTATTAAAATAAAAAAAATAACTTTTTCTGGCGTTAAAATTTTGCTTACATTGAATTGTAAAATTACTCAGTTCATTTTTTATTCTTTTGTTATAAATATTTAATGGAGTTTTTTTGCTAATAGCTGTTTTAATAAATAAAATCAAAAATTCGATTTTTATTTTCCGATTTAGTTGATCAAATAATTTTTACGATGGGGAATAAAATATTTTAATCGCATTAAAATTTTTTTAAATATCAACTTTTTGATATAAAAAAAAGCTTTTAATATTCAAGTTGAAAATTAATTATCTAAAATCATATTTTTATGGTTTACAAAAAATAAATGTAGGATTATGATCGACATATTTAAAGTAATAGCTCAAGAATTAAACTTAAAAACAGAACAAGTTAAAATCGTTATCGAATTGTTTCAACAAGAAGCCACCGCGCCTTTTATCGCTCGATATCGGAAAGATAAAACCGGCGGCTTGAAAGAAGAACAACTTCGAAATATCGAAGATCGTTGGCAATACTTGACAATATTAGAAGAAAGAAAACAAAGTATAATAAAAAGCATTGAAGAACAAGGAAAACTTACGCCGGAGCTTAAAGAAAGAATAGAAAATTCGTTAAAATTGCAAGAAGTCGAAGATCTATATTTGCCATATAAACCAAAAAGAAAAACAAGAGGAACTATCGCTAAATCAAAAGGATTGGAACCTCTTGCGCTTTTTATTTTAGATAATCCAAAATTCAAGGGAGATCTTATAGAAATTGCAAAAGGATACGTCAACGTAGAACTCGGAGCAAAGAATGAAAAAGAAGCGATTCAAGGAGCGAAAGATATAATCGCTGAAATGATTAGCGATAACGCCGATATCAGAAAGTTTGCCAGAGAAACGATATTTGAAAAAGGCCATATATGCTCGTCAAAATCTGAAGATGGAAAAGAAACAGAAAAAAAGAAAGACACATATCAAATTTATTATGAGTTCAAAAGTCCAATTAAATCAATTAAACCTTATCAAACGCTTGCGATAAATCGCGGCGAGAACGAAGGATTTCTGAAAGTTTCTTTGCAATTTGAAAAGGATGAAATTTTAAATGGAATTTATTCAATTTTTACAAAAGATAAAAAAACGGTTTTCGAAGATCTTATTAAAGAATGTTGTACAGACGCGTTTCAAAGATTAATATTCCCTTCTATCGAAAGAGAAATTAGAAACGAATTGACAGAAATAGCAAGCTCGCATGCGATAGAAATATTTGCCGCAAATCTTCGACAATTATTGCTGCAACCTCCCGTTTATGGAAAAATTATTATGGGAATCGATCCTGGTTATGTAAGCGGATGCAAAGTTGCCGTTATTGATACTACAGGAAAATATCTTAAAGGAGATACAATTTATCCTCACGCTCCTCAAAATCGATTAAACGAAGCTGAAACAATCGTCGTTTCATTAATAAAAAAATATAAAGTCGACGTAATCGCCATAGGAAATGGAACAGCTTCTCGCGAAACTGAATTTTTTATCGCAGATTTACTTAAGAAACATAAGCTTAAAACGCAATACGTTATAGTAAGCGAAGCTGGAGCATCGGTATACTCGGCTTCGCCGCTTGCAAAAGAAGAGTTCCCAGAACTTGACGCCGCTCAAAGAGGAAATATTTCAATCGCTCGTCGATTGCTCGATCCGCTTGCCGAGCTCGTAAAAATAGACCCAAAATCAATCGGGGTCGGCTTGTATCAACATGACGTCAATCAAAAAGAACTCGCGAAAAAACTTGACTACGTGGTAAATAGCTGCGTAAATTACGTCGGCGTAGATATAAATACGGCCTCTGCCTCGCTGCTTTCATACGTGTCAGGTTTGAATAAACGACTTGCAAATAATATCGTAAAGTATAGAGAACGAATCGGCAAATTTTTAAGTAGAACGCAAATTCTCGAAGTTCCTGGCGTGGGAGAAAAAATTTTCGAGCAATGCGCTGGCTTTTTGAAAATATCCGATGGAGTTAATCCTTTAGACAATACGTTTATACATCCGGAATCATATGAGGCCGCAAACGCTTTTCTAAAATTTTTAAATCTTTCAATCGAAACGATAAAAAGCTCTCCGTCTATAATAGATTTAAATTTAAAGAATAAAAAGCTCGAATCAATAGCGGATAAATTAGGAATTGGAATTTTTACTCTTCAAGATATAATTGAAAACCTGAAAAAGCCCGGCAGGGATCCGCGCGAAGAATTGCCCAAGCCAATTTTTAGAAGCGACGCTATGAAAATTGAAGATTTGCAAATTGGAATGAAGTTAAAAGGGGTCGTAAGAAATATTGTAGACTTCGGAGCTTTTGTGGATATCGGAGTTAAGCAAGACGGGCTTTTGCATATTTCGCAAATATCAAACAAATTTATTAAAAATCCGCTCGAAGCTTTGAAAGTCGGAGATATTATAGACGTCGAAGTTATATCGATTGATATAGAAAAAGGAAGAATTTCTTTAAGCTCTAAGAATTTTGATTTGAGTCGTTCTAACTAATTAAAAATAATCGATAAATTATTAATTTTTGTTATATTTAAAATTAAAACAAAAATAAAGGCGCAAAAATGAGAATAATGCTATTTGGAGCTCCAGGAGCCGGCAAAGGAACTCAAGCTAAAATTATCGCCGAAAAATATCAGATCCCTCATATCTCAACTGGGGATATTTTAAGAGAATCTGTTAAAAAAGGAACGCCGTTGGGCTTAAAAGTTAAAGAGATAATGGAAAAAGGAGAATTAGTCAATGACGAGCTTATGGCAGATTTAGTGAAAGAAACATTAACTGACGAAAAATGTTCTAAGGGATTTATTCTCGATGGATATCCTCGCACGTTAAATCAAGCTCTAACGCTTGAAAAAATTTTAGGCGAATTGCCTCAAGCGGCAACATATAAAATATCAATCGACGTCGAAGATGAAAAAATAATTAAACGATTGTCGAATCGGAGAGTTTGCAAAGTGTGCGGATATATTATTAATTTGCTTGAAGACGGCGATTTGAAAAGTTGCCCAAAGTGCGGAGCTGAAAATCCATTTTATCAACGCGACGACGATAAAGAAGAAACTATTCGCAGAAGATTAGAAGTTTTTAGATCGTCTACTCAGCCAGTTTTGGATTTCTATAAAAATAAAAATGAATTAATAGAAATTGACGGCGATCAGCCGATTGAAAAAGTTTCAGAAAAGATTTTTTCTATTTTAAATTAAATTAAATTTAATAAGATAATTAGATTAATTTAGACAGACAAAAAGGTCGCTTAAAGGGCGACCTTTTTTATTATTTTAAAATGTAAATATTGCAAGAAATTTATTTACTTTAACAAAATCATTTTTTTTGTTGACGATTTTCCATTAAAGTTAAAAACGTAAAAATAAACTCCGCTTGCAAGATCTTCGGCTTTAAAATCAATGACAGTCTTTCCCGCTTTCGCTTGGTTGTCGTAAAGAGTTTTTATTTCTCTGCCAAATATATCGTAAAGTTTTAAATTAACTCGAGAATCTTTGGAAATGTAAAAAGATATTGTCGTGATAGAATTGAAAGGATTTGGATAATTTTGATAAATTTCAAAGTTGTCGGCTAAGGATTCAAAATTTTCGACAGAAGTAATGTTTGGAACTTTGAAAATTCCTGTTCCTCCGGCGTCGTTGTATCTCTTTTTGAATTCTTGCATAAATTGATTTGCGATAAAAATGTCTTTGATAATTAATGTGTTTTCATCGTTTATTGTATTTGCCGATAAAGTCCAATTGTGCGAGCCTGTAATTACCGTCGGCTCGCTGTAAATGTATGACGCGTCTATAATGCCATATTTGTGATGCGATTTATAACCGGCATTTTCCCAAACTTCGCAAATGTTTTTCAAGTTGTTGAATTTGCTTCCTGTTATCGAAGTTTCAGTAATTACGCCTCTTATGTCGGATACGCCGAGATTTTTCGCGGAATTGATAGAGTTAAATAAATTGTCGCTTGTGAAAGCAAATTGACAAAAATATATGGAAGAATCGGCTGCGGATATTTCGCTGATTATTTTATTTTCAACGCCGTCCGATGGACTAAAATAGACATACAAATATTTTCCGCCAATGTTGAAAGCGTGCGAAGTATTGTCTGTTTTTTGATTGCCAAATTTTGACGAGCTTGAATTTGGAATATCGTCGGAGCTGCCCCACATTTCTTCAAATTCTTGCAAATAAGCTAAAGCTACATTTTTATCTTTTATTACGACGACGTTGTTTTTCCAATTTAATTCAGTTGCGGTGACATTCCAGCTTCCGGTCCAAACATAATCGTTGTCAGGATTTTGATCGCGAGCGTCGAAGATGAAAAATTTGTTATGCATAATTCCAACTAAAGTTGGATTTCTTTTAATATATGGAACGCCCGCGTTGATGAGAGCTTGCGCGTTGTCTTGATTAGTTCTATTTTCATAAATAAATCTTAACTTTACACCCCTGTCTTTAGCAAGAAGCAAAGCGGCGACAACGTTTTCTAAGCCAAAGAAGCTGTAAAGAGCAAAATCGATTGAATATGTCGCGGCATTTATTCTTTCAATCAATTTTTCTTGAAAATTAACGTTTCCTTGAGCTTCATTTCCCGGTATAGCAACTGAATGATCTACAGTGTTATTAAAATAAACAAATATTTTTGAATTTTGATCAGATTCCCCCGCTGTTGTAACTGATTGTATTGAACTTTGCGATGTTCCAATTTCATTATAAGCAATGGCTTTATAATAATATTTTTTTGATGAAGATAAATTAGAAATTACAATTTGATGATTTGTGGTAAATGTTTGCGATTCGATTTCTCCTAATTCGAGTTGATTTGTTAATCCATATTTTACTTTTCCATATCCGTTGCGAGAAGTTTTAAAATATACTGTAAAAGAATTCTTTGTTATATTTGAAGCTAGAACTGGAGGAATAATCAATGGGGCTGATTGATAAATTAAATCGTTTATCGATCTTGGAAGCAATTGATATCCGCTGGAATAAGGAGCGGAAGTTTTATATTGTCCTAATATGCCGATAATATCAATAGAACCCGATGGAATGGGTTGACCGACAAGCGAAGATACGTCGGCGTCGATACGAAGTCCGTTAGTTAAAGTCGCGGTATTGTCGCTAATTGTATAATTTTTATTACCCTGAAAAGAACCTGTAGCCTGAATCGTAACATTGTTAATTCTGATTAATCTTCCTTCAAATTCTTCGACTTCTTGCCAATTTTGATCGATTATATCTCTTAGAGTAGCTATAATAGTATCGAATCTAACCGAACCTTTGATTAGAGAAACAACGCCGCCTGGAGCGTTTACATTTATTTGAGCTAATCCATTATAATTTTCTAATCTTCCTTTGACTAAAACAGAATCGCCAATCTGATAGACTCCGGCAAAATTGGAGCCGTATACAAATATGCCAGCCGTATTGTCTTGTACGGAGCCAGGTCCCGAACTTCCGAATTGATTTGTCGATGTAGCCACGCCGCGAATAACGACAATATTATTAACTAATTTAGGAATGCCATTAGCGTCGTTTTCGCGAATTTCTGCAATTGAATAAATAAGTTGAGAATAATAATTCGAAAAAGAAAATAAAACTAAAGCTAAAATCAAAAAAATTTTATTTTTCATTGCTATGTTAAATTTTTTACTTAATTAAATATAACGATATTGTAAAAAATTATCGTATATCAGTAGAAAGAATAAATCGTAATATTGCGTTTTTCTTTTTGTCGACTACATATAAAGTCTTGTCAAAATGAGCTATAGATACTGGCTCTTCAAAAAATTCCGGCCCCCCAAAAGAATGATATTCGTCGCCTGATTGATTAAATTTAAATACGGAATCTTTTGCAGCGTCGACAATGTAGATATTGTTTTTATAATCGATAGTTAAATCCATTGGTTGCGAAAATTTATTTGGCGTCATTAATTGAGATTCGCCGGGTCTTAGAAATATCTCATAGCCTTGTTTATCCATAGTAGAAACATATTTAAGCCATTGAAACTTAAAGTTAGTCTGGCTAATTAAACACATCATAAAATCTAAATTCTTTTTATTAGTAGAAATCATAGAACTAATGTTATCTGCCGTTAAAATGCCTGATCCAATCGGAATAAAATCTGGAATTCTCCCGAAAAATTCGTCGACATTTTTGTAATATAAAATTGAATTGTCGGGATCTACCAAACCGTTAACAGGTCCGCTTCGAGCGATTATAAAATCGTTATTGTAAAAAATGTTTATTGCGGTAAATTTTCTTTCAGGTTTAGAAAAATCTAAAGAAGTTTTTGGAAGAATTCTTTTCAATTTCGCTTTTGAAAGATCGTGTCGAGCTTCGACAAGATTAAGCTTATAAACGGCGGAGTATGTTTGAGATAAAGTATCAAACTCGGCGCAAATGAAAAGATTTAATTTGTAATCTTGAGCGATGTAATAAGGATTTTTAACAAAAAGTTCAGAAAGTTTTTGTCCCGCAAGATTCATTAACGTTATGCGTCCGCCGTTAATGGAGTCGGCAACATAAATAAATCCGTCTTTTCCAATTAAAATTTTTTTTGGCTTGAGAAATTGATTCCAAATTGGCTTTTGCAAAATATAAACCGTATCGCCATATTTCTGTTTTTCGTTTGCCTTGGCTAATTCTTTCGCTTCGTCAATATCGAATTTATCGGAACAATTGACTGCAGTCAAAAGGATAATCGCTAAAAAAATTTTAATAATTATTTTTACGCTTTTCATATTAGAAACCCAAAATTATTGTAAATCTATGCAAAGGACCAAGCGTTTCAAAATTAGTAAAAGAATAATCGAAACCAAAATCTGTAAAATAAATTTTGTATCTCAATCCAGCTCCAAAAGAAATGTCCTGGCGAGCAATATTGAGCTTATATCCTAAACGCAAATAAAGAGCTTTTGCCCAACTGTATTCTAATCCCAAGCTTAAATTTTCCTTATTATCGTTTGGATGATTTAACTGAGTTGAAAAAGTTAAAATATTATATTCGTCCATATATGGCTCAAGAGCGATTCCGAACCTAAAAAAAGTCGGAGGAGAAAAAGCTTGCCAATTTTTTTTAGCTTCGCCCGAAAGCAAAACTATTTTTCCGGACGGAGCAATATCGCCGCCAAAATTTGTAACGGCAACTGCAAACCTCGTCGTTCCTAAACCTGTCCAATAGTAAGTTCCAAGATCCATTAAAACAGCTTGAGCGGTAAGTTTTGCAAGAGTTTGATGAATATATTTAACCGTAGCTCCAAAGCTAAATTTGTCAGTCATTTTTCTGGAATAAGTGAAACCAAAAGCAAGATCCTGTACTTTGAAATACTCTCCATTGCCAAAAGGATTAAACTCTGTAGTAACAGGCATATCGTCCATTGTCAAAACTATGAAAGAAGCGCCGATAAAATCGTTGTCGCTAATTTTGTATGAGCCGGCGAGGAACTGATGTTTTATGTCGGCAAGCCAATTGTTGTGAGAAAAAATTATTTGATTGCGGGGCGATTGAACAAGCCCGGCTGGATTCCAATATAAAGCCGATACGTCGTTTGCTATAGCGACATAAGTCTCGCCTAAAGCTACAGCTCTTGCGTCAACAGGCAATTTTAAAAATTGAGCTGTCGAAATGCCAATTCTTTGATCTCCTAATGATGGAAATAATTGAGCTCTGACTTGAGCGTTGAATAAAATTACTGATAATAAAATTATTAATTTTTTCATAAACTAAAACTTGTAATTAATTCCTACTCTTGCGTTTCTTTTAGTTAAATAACGAGCCGGATTAAAAGGATAAGGAGAAATCGGAGGCTGCAAATCGGGATAAAGCGGATCGTTCCAAGAAGATGGCGTCGGATCGCCATATTCATAAGCTCTTCCAGTAACCGGATTTATTATGGCAGAATTTTTATTGTCGAACAAGTTATTTATTTCAACAAATAATGTTATATTTGTTTTTCCTATTTTAATGTTTTTATCAAAATTCAAATCTACCCAAAACCAATCTTTGGCAATTTTTCCATAACGATTTTTATAATCTGTAACATACTCAGGTCTGCCATCGGATAAATAATTTCCCGTGAATATGGCGGGAGTATATCTTTTGCCCGATTGATAGAAAATCTTTAAGTTTATATTATAATCGTCTAAGACCCCGTTGCCAAGATTAAAAAGGGCTTTATTTTTTTCGATATAAAAATTTAAATTCGTTTGAAATGTAAAAGGCCTATCCCAAGGAGCGTAAGATTCCTTTAAAGATTCTTCTAAATCTCCTTGCAATACTAAAACGCCTTCGTCGGCTGTCGAGCTTTTCGTTGTAACTAAAGCATAAGAAAAATAAGAATTTAAATTAAACCATCTTCCTTCTCTTTTCTTGAACTCAATTTCAATACCGCGAGCTCTCGCATAGTCTTGATTTACATAAGTTATAAAACTCTGCGTGGCAAATCTTGCGTTTCGTATCGCGGCGGTTCTTGTTTTTATATAATCGAAAATGTCTTTATAATAAGCGGTTATGGTTAAAACGTCGTTGGGAGTAAATTGATTCTTAATTCCTATTTCGTAAGCGACGGTAGTTTCCGGATTTAAATTTGGATTTCCAAATTTTTGAAAACTTGATTGAGCGCTGGTTGGCGTAAGCTTAGCGTAAACAAATTGCGGTTTCGGCCATTTGCTAAAATGTCCGTAAGAAAAAAATAGAACTTGATTGTCCGTAACAGGATGCGATATGCCGACTCTTGGACTTAAACGAGCTTTGTATCTTGCAATGCCCAAAAAAGAATAAGTGTTTTTCTTGTATTTAACTCTAATTTCATCTGGAATAGTTATCACATCAGGATTGTCGATTGCTTTGTCGACAAATTTTCCGGGAAACCAAAAGTCGAAACGCAAACCAAAATTTAAAATCATTCCGCTGAATGTAATATTATTTTGAGCGTAGAAAGCTCCCGTTGAAGGATGAACTTTATATAAGTCGTTATTTAAGCCCATTGTTCCAATCCAAGGCTTGTAAATATCAATAACCTGCATTTCGCTAAATGTTAAGTCAATTCCGGATTTAAATTTATTTTTCTCGTCGATGAAACTTGTAAAGTCGGCTTTAAATGTGTAACTTTCCATATAGTGATCGCGCCAGGTAAAAGGATTCCCGACATCCCAAAATCCATCTCCTTGAATGACTCCAATAGTGTCCTTTTGCAAATTATAATATTGAACGGGAAAATTTGCGATATCAAGCGGCTCTTTATATTCATACCAGTATTTTCCATTTGCGTCGGCTCTTAGGTTTGTAAAAAATTTGCTAAGCTTTATTTCGTAAAAATTTTTTTTATTGATAGTATGCGTCCAGTTAATAGTATGGTATTTGTTATTGTGAGTAAAAACGTTAGCATTGTCTAAAAGATATTGGAAATTATATTGATAACCGGGAGAAGGCTCTACATATTCTAAATTAGATTGTAAAGATTGAGAATTTTGATTTATATTTACGGATTGATTATATGAATAGCTTAATTTCATAGTCGGAGAAAATTTATAAGTAAGTTTTCCCGACCAATACCAGCTATTTTCGGATTTTGGAGCAAATCTGGTTCCATAAAAAGTAGAAGAATAAATTTTTTTTGCTTTCCCTTTGTAATATCCTTGAGTAATACCGTCTGTTAAACCAGCAAAGAAATTGCCGAAAAAGAACATTTCGCCGGGCAACTTTAGTCCCATCGATGGAAGAATAAATCTTGTGATTGGCTCTGGTCCGCTTAAGTTCGCCTCATAAACTTCCGTATTAAAAACATGGTAAGAATTTTCTCCGAAAATTTTGTCAGTTTTATATGAGAAGAAGCCTTTATATTTTTCGCCGCCTTCTCTTGTTCTAACATTTACGACACCTGAAGTGGCTTGCCCAAATTCGGCGTTAAATCCCCCAGTAATTACTTCCATTTCTTCGACAGAATTTGAGCTTAATTGCAACCCAAAACCAGTTCCAGCTAAGGGATCTTGAACAGAAATTCCATCGACTAAAAAAGCATTTTCGTAAGCTCTTCCGCCTCTAATATGCAAAGCTTCGTCAGATTTTACAATGCCAGCTTGTTGAGCGACTATGTCTTTGATGTTTTCTACTTTCAAAGCTTCAATATCTTCTTTTCTTATCGTTTTTAAGCTTTGAGTTTCGTCTGCTTGCAATAAAGGCTTGTCTCCTATTACGACGATATCTTGTTCAATAGTTAAGGAAGTTTCTTCAAGAGCAACTTCTAAAAATGTAGTTTTCCCCGCTTCAACTTTTACCCCTGTATATTGTACCTTTTTATAACCAATCAATGAAAATTCGACGATATAATTTCCCGGCGTCACATTTGTTATTGAAAATTTTCCGTTAAAATCTGTAGCCGCTCCATAATAGGTTCCTTTGACTATAACGTTTACCCCGGGCAAGCCGTCTTTCAATTTAGCGTCTATAACTTTGCCTTCGATTTTTCCTTTCGATTGTTGACTAAATAGAATATTAAAAGACAAAAAAGTTATTGCTATTATTCTCATCATAATTTCAATCCAAATTTCTCAAAAAATATTTTATGGACTAAAATATTTACATTGTTGTTGCCGTCAATTTTATTTAAAGGCAAGCCAATAAAAAACAATTTTGAATCTCCGCTTATAAATGCGATTGGTTTTTCGCCGGATGGTTGAGATAAATTTAAATTGTAAATTTTAGCCGCGCCAGCTGGATTTGGATAATAAAACCTGACTCGAGCAATAGAAGATTTTACTTTTAATGTTGGATAATTCTGTTCGTATGGAATAATTAATACGTTTGGCAAAATGAAATCTATCGATTTAGCAGACAAAGAATCTATCGGCAGAAAACCAGTCATTAAGGCTCTATCAAAAGTCTGCGGCAATTGAAATGAGAAAAATAATTTTCCCCCTTTTGAGATATACTTTTGCGAAACTGAAGCCGCTAAATCAATTGACGGATTATTATCAGTATACCAAAAAGCCGTTTCATATAATTTTAGCGTTTCATAAAAAGTAACGTTAAGATATGAGACTTTGTAATTTTGCAAATTAATTATATCAAATTTTCCTGTCGCTTTCGTATTGTTCGTAGAGTCTGTCAAATTATTAAATAAATTTATGTAAAATTGATCGGCGTCGTCGGTTAATTTATAATCGTCAATTATTAAAATTTTAGATTTTGGTTTTATTACTTTCCATTGTTTTTCTGGATCTGTTGGAATTGTTAAAATGTCGGATCTAGCTCCAGCAATATCTTCCGCTCTAATAAAAACTTTATTAAAATCATTCAATTTTAAACCGGAAAGTTTCTTTGAATAAACTGCATTTTCTAAGCCGTTTATCAGAATTTCCATTTGCGGATTTGGGGATTCAATTGTATTTCTATCTACTCTTAGACAAATTAATCTTGTCTCGCCGGGCAAAGTTATAAATTTGCTAGTATCATTTAAAGCTATTTGAAGCGATGAAATAGTCTCGTCGCCGTCAATATCTGAAATATTCAACGATAAAGTCAAAACTGGCAGAGAAGAATCAGGCATCGAAAAATCTTTGGGCAAAGTTATAACCGGTTGAGAATTTTTGATTGGAAGTATCAATTTAGCAGGATTTGGATCGATGTTGCCAATATCGTAAAATTTTTCGTTTGGTTCTCTAATTCCATTTTTATTGATGTCGTCGAAAGGCTCGGGACCAAAATTAATTCCGTTTCTTATAACTTGATTATCATATGCTTTATTTCCATAATTGTCGACTGCGGCGACGTAAAACTTGTAAATTGTATCTCTAACTCCAATTTTTAAATAAAAAGTCGAATCGTTTTTTGTAGTAAACGACCAATTTAGGCTGTCAAAAGAAATGTAATAACCTACAACTAAACCGTCTTTATCATCTCCCATCCAGAAAAGTTGGATTTTGCTTGGTTGTTTAGATATAATGCTGTCTGGAGTTAAAAAGATTCTTGTAGTAGGCGGATAGTTTTGAACATTTCCTTCATTTATTGTATTGTCGCAGGATAAAGCGACAAGAGATAAAACAAAGATAATAAAAATTCTTTTCATGTTAATGCGATTCCTTATTTATAAAAATGCTTGAAGGATATCTCCTTCAAGCGAATCGATATTATTTTAGCAATGTCATTTTCTTTGCTTCAAAATATTCTCCAGCTTTTAGAACATATACGTATATGCCGCTCTTTAAATTTGTCGCGTCAAAAATCGCTTTATATGAACCGGCGCTTAAATTTTCGCCTACTAATGAAGCTACTTCTTTTCCTAATATATCATATACTTTTAAGGAAACGTAAGAAGATTTTGGCAAAGAAAATTCTATAGATGTCGTTGGATTAAAAGGATTAGGATAATTTTGAGATAGATTGTATGTTAGAATATTATTGTCTTGTTTTTTAACGCTTGAAGTATAGCCGATAAAATCTTCTGGTCTTAAAGGAATAAGCTTGTAATTCGAAAATGAAAAATATAAAATACCTGACAATTTATTGAATTTATCGCCTTGTTTAACATAAGTATAAGCTGGATTATTTAATAATGATTGGTCCCATAAATTATGATATTTATGAATTCCTTCTTGCAATTCAACTCGAGTAGCAATTCCAGAACTATCGGCTACTAACATTTCTCCATAGTTTGGCGTACCGCCAGCGGGACCGTCGGCGTTTTCATTAGTTACTGTTATATTAGAATAAGATATCCACATACTTTCATATTTTTCTGCGTCAACTGTTCCATCGGATTTTGTAGCTATAGTTGAAGTCGACAACTGGACAGGCTGCGGCAACTGGACTCCTTGCTCCAAAACTACAATATTTGATACTGAATCAAGCATTGTGAGGTTGTAATTTTCTATAACCTTGCCTTTTAATTTTACTCTATCTCCAAGCTTCAAATTTGCGACAGCTGGACTGACGACCAATCTTATCCCAGACCAAGGCGAATTTCCATCTTGCAAATAAACCTTAAGAGGATTTCTTGAAATAGATGTATCGCAAACTACGACTCCTTTAACATCTACATAATAATTTGTAAACCCGCCATAGCCGCTGCCAAATGGACTGTATTGAATATCTGATATTTTTAATTCTCTTTCAAGAACTATAAAGAAAAATTTATTTTTTACAGTATCGATCGGGTATCTAGTGATTAAATTGTCATTATCTTTGGCGGTAATAAAATAATCAACTAAAGCTGAATCAAGACCAATAGCTGGAATTGTCGCTTGATATTTAATACCCGAGACAAGCGTCATATTGACAGAATTATAAGAGCCGCCGTTAATTCTATAATATAATTTTGATTCTACAATCTGACCGTCTGGATCTTGTATATTTGCATTTATGATAATGTTGTCATTTTTTTTAGGAACCGCAATATTTCTTGTTAATGACGAGATTACGGGAGCCGCTTGTGAAACTTTTAAATCTTCTGGAATTCCAGGGATAACTTTAAAGTAGCTTCCGTCCCATTCAATATATCCTTTTATATATTCTATCCGCGAACCGTCTTGCGGAGCTGAAAAAGTTCTTAATTTATGCGTTCGAGACGTAAAATATCCGCTTTGATCGTAAACTTGCATCCATCTGCCGCTTTCGTCGTTAATTCTAAATCTTTGATTGCTATTGTCTTTATTTGAGGAGACTAAATTTCTAAAAATTACATAAGAGCCTTGATATTTTATTCCAAACGGATTTACAGTTCCATCTGCGTTCATAAAATCCGCTAAAGTGAGTTCTATTGGCTCAGGCTTTTTTTCAACTACTCCTAAAATTTCAATTTGAACATTTTTATCGACATTAAATTGCGGACCAGAACTAGAAAAATAGTCGACGGTTCCGGTTACTTTTATATAATAATTCGTATCTACCAAATCCAATAAGGAAGCATTATTTAATGAATCTGTAATTAGAAGCAAACCATTCCAATCGTTTCTAGAAGTGTCTTGAATATAAATACTCCATCTAGGTCCTCGCCAAATAATCGGTTTTCTATTTGTTTGCGGATCGACCAAAGCTCGTATCATTACAACGCCCTCAGTAGTAATTTTTTGCCCGTGAAGCAAGGATTTAAAACTTTTTTTAACAATAGAATCATTTGGCAATTCTTTAATTTGAGGAATTTTATAGTGTTGCAAAGTTTGAGCGTAAATGTTAAAATTAAAAGAAAATAAAACTAAAAAACAAAAAACTAATATTTTTTTCATTTCGCTTCTCCATTTATTTTTTAAAGTTATTTAACAACAAGAAATTTTCCAGTCTTAACTTTGCCGTTTTTTAAATTTTTAACAGAGAAAATATATAAACCTGTGGCAACAGCTTGATCTTTATCCGTAATTAAATCCCAGGCTCTCATACCGCCAGGCATAATTTGCTTTCCATCTTTAGAAAAAGTTTTAAACCATTCAATATCAGAGCCATTATATTCGGAAGAATTATGATTAAATTTTTTTACTACATCTCCGGCAAGAGTATAAATAATAATTTCGCATTCTGACGGTAGATTGTAAAAATAAATTTTTCTTGTTCTTTCTCCGCTTCCATCCCAATAAGCTTCCCCATAATAAGGATTTGGGAAAACGCCTACTTGAACATTGTCATCATCTACGGGTGGACTGCCAACAACTACTTTAATAGCGTTAGATAATTTGCTTGATTCTAAACTTTCAAGATTTTTTTCGGCATCGCCTTTATCAAAAGCAGTAACCGCAAAAGCGTATAGCCAACCCATCAACAAATTATCGAATTCATATTTGTAATAATATTTAACGCTATCTCCGTCAAAAATTTTCGGCTCGTTTAACTTTATAAAATTAAATCCCGTATTAAATCCAATATTATTGAACGCGCTGTCAAACTCGGCAACTTTTAATAATTCTTTATTTAAATCTTGAGAAAAATTTAAATCGAAACCGCTTCTTGTTTTATAAATGCGATATCCTTCAAAATCTTTTTTTCCAGTAATTGGATCGATTGATTCTTCTGCCGCTTTATTCCAATAAAGTATTGCTTTATTGTTTGATATTTCCACTCTTGTTTTTGGCGGTTTTGGGGGAGCGGGCAAAATATACCGCGTTAAAATGCCGTCGCCATTAAGATCTTCTCCAGGATCAAGAATATTATTGCCATTTTTGTCTTCTCCTTGATAAGCGCTTTTAGCCCAGCCTGCCGTTTGAAATAAGTTTCTTTTTTGTTCTCTTGTATCAAGATTAGCGGGCTCGTTTCCGTATTTCTTAGCGCATAAAATAGCAAAAACTACATTTATTGAATCTCCGGGAGCTATTTGCGAATAAGGACCGACTGAAATTAAAATTGATCTGTTGCTTGGAGTTTTTAATTGAGACGGAGAAACGCCCTGATTAAATCTAACATTTTCCGTAAAATAACCTTTTAATTTCAAATATCTTTCATTATCGTTTCTTGGAGCAAAAAAAACTAAATCGTCAGTGTTTCTAAATTGCCAGCTTACAAAATTAGCTTTTTCAAATTGAACGCTTCCGCCTAAATACTGAATCCCAACATAACTATCGCTAAAACCTAAATCTCCAGCGGCGTCAAATTCATAAGCAATATTCAAAGAATCGTCAAAGCCGTTTCCGCCTTTATTAAAAAAAGAACTGCCAATTCTAGGCGAAGTAATATTAGTATTTCTTACGACAGCGTCAGTCCATAAACCTACAAATACGCTGTCAATATATTTTTTAGATACGTTTTTAATCCAATAATTAAAAATTACGAAATTATTTGCAAAATCATAACTCCAAGCATAAGTTTCTTGTCTTACAACAACCCCAAGCGGTGTATGATTTTCAATAACTTCGCCGTTTAGATAAGTTGTATTGGTATCTGTATAAACAGACACAAAATCTTGATGAGATATCGCATAAGGGGAATAAAAACGCGAATCAAACAAACTAGACCTTTCAATTACTCGCGAACCGCGAGCGTTTGTAAATTCAAACCCCCCTCCTTTTTGAGCCACAGACGCAGCATCTACTGTAGCAGTTGTTACATAAGGTCCAGAACGATTTGATCCAAATTGGTTATCAGATAAAAAACCGCCGATCCATAATCCGCCATCAAAAATATGTTCAATGCCGCTGCCTATTGGATACTCGCAAGATGGTTGTTTAGGCCAGAGCGAAAAACCATGTCCATACATTCCAAAATTTGTAATAGTTATTCCAATGTTTCCAACATTTGTAAACTTAGAATTATCGTCGTCCAAGCTTTTTTCCAACCCATTTTGAGCTTGAGATGTTTGTAAATAGGATATTAATAAAACAATTAAAAAAAAATTTTTTTTCATAAACAATCTCAAAATATTAAATTCTATTTATACTTCGTTTAATTCAATATATTATTCAATATACAATTTTTCCGCTAAATAAAAGTTAAATTCAAATTAAATTTCTTTTAATTTTAATAACAAAACTTATTAAAATTTTATTTTAATCTTTCAAATTCTATTAAAAAAAATAGAGGCTATCTACTTAGCCTCTATTTAATTGTAAAAATATTTGCTAAAACATTAATGAGCTACTTCGGCAAACTCAACTAATTCCATTCCTTTAAGCAAAGCTTGTTCGTTCAAAGGCAACAAGTTATGATACCTTTCAGGCAAAGCTTTCTTCAAACCTTTTAAAACATTTTCAAATTCTATAATGGGTCTTTTTTTTAAGAAAGCTCCTAACATAATCATATTCATAATTTTTGTATTATTCAATTTTACTGATTCGGCGCCAGCGTCTATTCCAACCATTTCAATATCTGTTCTTTCAGGTAGATGTAAAATCGCCCCTTTTTCATACAACAATAAACCGCCAGACTTAACTTTTTGAGCAAATTTATCCAAAGAAGGCTGATTTAAAACAATTGCCGTATCAAATTTTGTAACAATAGGCGAACTAATTCTTTTATCGCTTATGATAACAATACAATTTGCGGTGCCTCCTCTCATTTCTGGACCGTATGAAGGCATCCAACTTACTTCTAAATTTTGCATAATGGCGGAATAAGCTAAAATTTGTCCCATCGACAAAACTCCTTGTCCGCCAAAACCTGCAATTACAATTTCTATATTCATATAATTTTCTCCAATTATTTTTAGTGAGGAGCTTTAATATCTCCCAAAGGATAATATTGCAACATATTCTCTTCAAGCCATTTATTAGCTTCAACAGGAGACATTTTCCAATTTGATGGACAATTTGAAACTATTTCTACAAAACATAATCCTTTTTTATGTTTTTGATACTCAAAACTATTCACAATAGCTTTTTTTGCTCTTCTTACATTAAGCGGAGTGTTGACAGCCTGTCGGGTAGCGTAATAAACTCCCGGCAATTGAGCGACAAGCTCTGTAATTTTTAAAGGAGCTCCAACCAATGAAACGTCTCTTCCAAAAGGAGATGTTGTAGTTTTCATTCCGTTCAATGTTGTCGGAGCCATCTGACCGCCAGTCATTCCATATATTCCGTTATTTATAAACACAATCAAAATATTTTCTCCGCGATTGCAAGTATGAATTGTTTCTCCAGTTCCTATTGCGGCTAAATCTCCATCGCCTTGATAAGAAAAAACGTATTTATCCGGCAGCACTCTTTTTATTCCAGTAGCCACTGCGGATGCCCTTCCATGAGCGGCTTCCTGCATATCAATATTAAAATAATTATAAGCTAAAACAGAGCAACCGACTGGAGCAACTCCAATTACATCTTCTTGTATTCCTAATTCAGCTATAGCTTCAGCAATTATTCTATGAGCCACTCCATGACCGCATCCTGGGCAATAATGAAAGGGAGCGTCAGTTAATGTTTCAGGTCTTTCATAAACCAAATTTTCCTGCAAACATATGCTTTCTTCTTCTATCATCTGTTGATAGTGATGATCTTCGGTCATAGTCTTTTCGTTCATATGACAGCCTCCTGATATTGTTTTTCTAATTTCTCGACTATTTCTTCCGGCGATGGAATCATTCCGCCCATTCTGCCATGAAAAGCAACTTCGCTCAATCCATTTACGGCTAATTTTACGTCATACAGCATTTGACCGGCATTCATTTCAACGACAAAGAATCGTTTGCCTTCTTTCGCCAATTTATTTATTTGTTTAAAAGGATAGGGATACAATGTAATAGGTCTAAATACGCCGACTTTCAATCCTTTATCTCGAGCAAGCTCTGCGGCTTTCATACATATTCGAGCTACCAATCCGAAAGCAACTAAAACGATATCAGCGTCGTCGCAATTTATGCTTTCATATCTAACTTCCTGCTCTTCAATTTGTTTATATTTTTTTTGCAACTTTAAATTATGCTCTTCCATTTTTTCAGCTTCAAGATTCAACGATGTTATAATGTTTCTTTCTCTTGTTTTAGGCTTCCCCACGGTTGCCCATTCAGGAACAGTTGAGCTTCTAGGCATCTGTTCAAATAATTCTACCTTTTCCATCATTTGGCCTAACGCTCCATCGGCAACTATCATTACTGGATTTCTCCATTTAAAAGCCAAATCAAAAGATATAGGGACAAAATCAACCATCTCTTGAACAGTAGATGGAGCTAAAACGATTAAATGATAATCTCCGTGCCCTCCTCCTTTGACTGATTGAAAATAATCTGATTGCGACGGTTGAATTGTTCCTAAACCGGGACCTCCTCTCATTACATTAACCAATAAGCATGGCAATTCTGCGCATGCTATATAAGATATTCCTTCTTGCATCAAACTTATGCCTGGACTTGAAGATGAAGTCATCACTTTTTTTCCGCAACCAGCCGCTCCATACACCATATTAATTGAAGCAATTTCACTTTCAGCCTGCAATACAACCATTCCTGTTCTTTCAGTCGCATATAAGCTCAAGTATTCTAAGATTTCTGACTGCGGAGTTATCGGATACCCGAAATATGCGTCGCAACCGGCTCTTATTGCCGCTTCGGCAAGAGCTTCATTGCCTTTCATTAATCTTAATTCTCTCATGATTTCACCGTAATTGTTATATCTTTTTTAACATTTGTTATTAGAGCAACTTCTTCTTTGCCTTTGTTAGTTTTTCTATAAACTTTAATTATGCCTTCGGGGCATACTAAAGCGCAATTTGTACAACCAGTACAAGTATCTTCTACTTTAACAATATAACGATATCCTTTACTATTAAGCGATCGAGATAGCTCTAACGCTTCTTGAGGGCAAGCTACAGCGCAAAGCTCGCACCCTTTGCATCTTTCGATATCGATTGCGATATCTCCTTTTACCTTAGCCATATAAACCTCTTTTTTATTTATTTAGTAAAAGCCGTTTTGCGACTTTATATTTTTTTCAAGCTTGTGGCTCGAAAAAAATTTCATTTTTTATAACTCCGCATGTTTATCAGCTCGATAAGAACTTCTTACCAACGGCGCCGATTCTACGGCTTTGAATCCCATTTTTAAACCTTCTTCTTTATACATATTAAATTCTTCCATATCGACATATCTTTGAACAGGCAAATGATTTTTTGTCGGCTGCAAATACTGACCGATAGTCAGTATATCGCAATTTACGCTTCTTAAGTCTCTCATTAATTCAAGTATTTCATCTGGCTTTTCTCCTATTCCAACCATAATTCCGCTTTTCGTTTTCAATCCTCTTTCTTTAAACCATTTTAACAGTTCTAAACTTCTTTCATACTTCGCTTGAGGTCTTACCGCAAAATAAAGTCTTTTTACTGTTTCAAGATTATGATTTAAAATATCTGGGGGATTTTGCATTATGATTTTAAATGACTCTTCGCTTCCTTTAAAATCTGGGATTAATATTTCAATTGTTGTTTTAGGTGATTTTTGTCTAATAAGTCTTATTGTTTCTGAAAATATTGAAGCTCCTCCATCTTTTAACTCGTCTCTATTTACCGAAGTTATAACGGCATGCTTTAAATTTAACTTAACAACAGCATCCGAGACTCTTTCAGGCTCTTGTAGATCCAATTCGTTAGGCATGCCAACTTTAACGTTGCAAAAACCGCAGCTCCTTGTACAAACGTCGCCTAAAATCATAAAAGTTGCGGTTCTACTTCCCCAACATTCCCCCATATTTGGGCATTTTGCTTCTTCGCAAACAGTATGCAAATTATTCTCTCTCATCAAACGATAAACGTCGGAATAATTTTCTCCAGCTGGCAACTTTACCTTTATCCAATCAGGTCTTTTTAAAGGGCTTTGAATCTCTTTTTCGATTTGCTCTTTATATTTTTTCTGAATCGAATTTATCATAATTCCTCTATTTTCATTTATAAATTCTTATTCTAATTAAAACGTTATTTTTCGCACTTGCATATGCATAAATGCAAATTAATAAAAATTTTTTATTAATAAAAATCAAAATTTTCTAAATTGCTTTTTACTTCAGCCAAAAACTTCCCTCCGAGCATTCCGTCAATTAATCTATGATCGTGCGTTAAAGTCAAATACATCATCGTTCTTATAGCTATTGCCTCTTCGCCATCTATTTCTATAACAACAGGTTTTTTTACTGCGGAACCAACTCCTAAAATTGCTACTTCCGGCTGATTTATTATTGGCGAGCCAAACAATGTCCCAAATACTCCATAATTAGTTATAGTAAACGTTCCTCCTTGAGCGTCGTCAGGCGATAATTTTTTTGAACGAGCTTTTATACTTAATTCATTAATCGCTCTTGCCAATCCCAACAAATTTTTTTCTTCGGCGCTTTTTATATTTGGAACAATTAGCCCATTAGGCTCTATCGCTACGGCTATTCCAAGATTTATTTTCTTTTTAACGATAATTTTATTTTCTTGAATACTTGCGTTCAACAATGGATATTTCTTTAATGATTTTACGCATGCTAAAGCGATAAACGGCAGATAAGTCAATTTAATACCTTCGCTTTCTAATATTTTTTCTTTATTCTTTTTTATGTACTTTTCTATTCTTGTTACGTCTACTTCAGTTGTTCCATATACGTGAACAGACGTATCGCGACTTTTAATCATATGATTCATAATTTTCTGTCTTATATGATCCATTTCGTATATTTCAACATCAGAATCTTTATGAATTAATTTGCCTTCAATTTTGAATTCAGTCGAAGGTTCAAGTTTTTTTGTTTCAGATTTTTTAATTTCTAATTCTGAATATTTCGATTCGATTGCTTGCGAAGGAGTTTTTTCGATGGAAAATTCCTTTTGTTTTAATTTTCCAGATTTTTTTTCTTCTAAATACCTTAAAACGTCTTGTTTTGTTACTCTTCCTCTTATTCCCGTTCCTTGTATTTTATCCAATTCTTCAAACGAAATATTTTCGGCTCTAGCGATATGAAGAACTACAGGCGAATAAAATCTCGCCGATTTAGATCTTGAATCGTAAGATTTATTTGGAACAAAGTCTTGAACGCTTTCTTTATTTTCTTCTTTTTCAATATCGACCGATTTTTCGTTTATTCTTTCTTGCTCTTTTGGTTTAATTTGAGCGGCTGCAATTTTAGCGACTACAGTATTTACGGCGACTGTTTGATTCTCATAAACCAAAATTTCAGATAAAATTCCTTCGGCAGGCGAAGGTACTTCAGTATCGACTTTATCGGTGCTTATTTCAAATATTATTTCATCTTTTTTTACATAATCTCCAACTTTTTTATGCCATTTTATTATTGTTCCTTCCATTATAGATTCGCCCATTTTGGGCATAACAACTTCAATTATATTTTTTTCCTCTTCCAAAGTTTTTGATTGTTGTTTTGTTTGAGAGCTTGAAGTAATATTCGCTTCTTTGTTATCGATTTCTGTTTCTATTACCGCTACCACAGTTTCCACCGGGACTGTTTCATTCTCAAACGCTTTTATTTCAATCAATTTGCCTTCTGCAGGAGAAGGTATTTCAGTATCAACCTTATCGGTGCTTATTTCAAATATTATTTCGTCTTTTTTTACATAATCTCCAATTTTTTTATGCCATTTTATAATCGTTCCTTCGGCGACGCTTTCCCCCATTTTGGGCATAACTACGTTTACTTTCATTATTTGCTCCGAATTATTTTATAAGTATTCACAAACATTTTTTATATATATAAAGTTTAAATTTTATGTCTTAAAGCAATTTTACAAAAGCTTGTCAAATATTCAAGTCAAATTTTATTTTGATTTGCATGATTAAATATTTAATATTTTGAATTATTATAAGTATTCTATAAAATATTAAGAAAGTTCGATTAGAACTAAAAATTAAATGATGCATCTAGACAATAATTATCGATTAAAAAGAATTTTAAAAGAAAACATTTATAAACTATTTATATAATTTAGAACAAATTAATGAAAGCTATTTTAACATATAGATAACAAAATATTAAACATTCAATTATTCACGAGTCTCAAGGCAATTATTAATTAAAAATTATTAGTTAAATTATAAAACTGATGAATATAATTTAAAATAAGAAGCTTTTCATTCCAACTTATATAATCAAAACGAGAAGCTTCAATGTTTTTAATGTTGAAATGTAATTTAGAATATTATCGATGATTTTAAAGCGTTTTTATAATCGCGATTATTCTCGATTTCAAATTAGGCTTGAAACAATCGCAAAGCATAATCAACAAAAGCTTATTGGAAATAGCGACTGCTGTAAAGTTATTATCAACTCATGCCACAAACTTTGCGTGTTACTTCTTTAACAACTCTAAACTTTTTCTTATTACATTTTCCACATAGAATCCAAATTTTTCATACAGCACTTCATACGGGGCCGAAGCTCCAAAAGATTCCATAAAAATTCCTAAGCCTTCATCTTTCAGATATCTCTCCCATCCAAAACCGCAAGCAGCTTCTATTGCAATTCTTTTTTTAACTGTTTTAGGCAGAACTTTTTCTTTATAATCGTCGCTTTGCTTTTCAAAAAGTTCCCAGGAAGGAAAAGCAACGCAACGAGCTTTTATTCCTTGTTCTTGCAATTTTTCAACAACCTCCAAAGCAATAACAACTTCTGAACCGGAAGCCATTATTATAATTTCAGGTTCTTTATCGGAATCTTTTAATATGTAAGCTCCTTTCCTTAAATTTTCAGCCGAAGCATATTTCGTTCTATCTAACACTTTTACCTTTTGCCTGGTTAAAATCAAAGCTACAGGCGAAGTTTTAATCTTCAAAGCTTCGTCCCAAGCTACGATTGTTTCATTAGCATCGGAAGGTCTAATAACAACAATATTTGGAAGAGCTCTTAACATTGCAAGTTGTTCAATTGGTTGATGACTTGGCCCATCTTCTCCTAATCCAATGCTATCGTGCGTAAAAACATAAATAGGATTTAGATGAGACAAAGAAGCTAAGCGTATCGCCGGTTTCATATAATCTGAAAAAACTAAAAAAGTAGCCGTATAAGGTCTTAAAATGCCGTAATAACAAATTCCATTAGCAATTGCTCCCATCGCATGTTCTCGAATTCCAAAACGAATGTTTCTATTTGAATAATTTTCAGCTGAAAAATTTCCTTCATTCTCTATTAATGTATTGTTTGATTCCGCCAGATCGGCAGAACCGCCGATTAAATTCCAATATTTTTTCGCCGCTTCATTTATAGCCTTGCCGCTTGCGTTTCTTGTCGCAATCTGTTCCTCATATTTTTCATAAGACGACTGCAATTTTTCAATATCAAAATTTACGTTTGAATCTAAAAATTGTTTTAATTCTAAATATTTATCCTTGTATTTCTTCTGATATTCATCTAACTTTTCTTTCCACTCAAAATAAAATTTAATTCTTTGTTTTACGCTTGTTTTATAAAATTCTTTTGCTTCTTCAGGTATATAAAATTTTTCATTTGGCCAGTTGAATTTTTTTTTTGCTAATGACAATTCCTCTTCGCCCAATGGACTTCCATGAGCCGCCGAAGTATTTTGTTTTCGAGGAGCTCCGTAGCCTATAATAGTATGAACAATTATTAAACTTGGTTTTTCAGTTTCTTTGTTAGCTTCGTCGACAACCTTTTCTAAATCAGACAATTGATTAACATCAAGAACTTCAAAAACTTTCCAACCTAAAGCTTCATATTTCATTTTTACGTTTTCGCTATAAGCGAGATTTATTTTTCCATCGATTGTAATCTTGTTATAGTCGTAAAAAACTTTCAAAGATGATAATTTTAGATGTCCCGCTAAAGATGCCGCTTCGTTTGTTATTCCTTCCATCATACAACCGTCTCCTGCAATAACATAAATATTATGATCAAATAAAGCTATATCTTCAGTATTAAAACGAGCGGCTAAAAAATGTCGAGCGATAGCCATTCCAACGGCATTTGCAATTCCTTGCCCCAACGGTCCAGTTGTAGCCTCCACGCCAGGAGTTAAACCATATTCCGGATGCCCCGGAGTTATGCTCCCCCATTGTCTAAAATTTTTTATTTCATCAAGAGATAAGTTATATCCGCATAAATGCAAAACAGAATATAACAACATGCTTCCATGTCCAGCGGAAAGAACAAATCTATCGCGATTAATCCATTTAGGATCTTCTGGATTAAACTTCATAATTTTGCCAAAAAGCAAATGAGCTAACGGCGCGCAACCCATCGGCATTCCTGGATGTCCAGAATTTGCTTTTTGAATTGCGTCGGCGCTTAAAAATCTTATAGTATTGATGCAAATTTGATCGATTAAATTCTGATTCATTATATCTGCTTTAACTTATTAATCTAATTTTTTTATAATAAAAACAATTAAAAGAATCATAAAAAAAGAACCTGTAAAAAAAGGAATTCTATAACCGATGTAATTGAATGAAAATCCTCCCCAAAGGGGACCTAAAATTCTCGCTAAAGCGCTTAAAGATTGATTAATACCCAAAATAGAGCCCATTTTATGCTCGGAAATTTTTTTCGAAATCATCGCCAGCAAGACTGGCTGCAATAATCCAGAGCCTATCGAATAAATTATCGTAATTGAACTCATCAGAAAAAAATTCGCTCCAAATGGAAACATAGCTAAACCAAAAGCCATTGTCAGCGAACTAAAAGCGACAATTTTATTTTCTGTAAAGAATGATTTTAATATTCTCAGCAAAACCGTTTGCGAAAAAACCCCAGCTATTCCCATCATCGCGTAAAATAAACCATTTTCAGATTCGCTAAAATTAAAAACAATGCTTGATAATAATGCAAATGTTCCAAAGATATTCGCAATTGAAAAGGTTATAATAAAATAAACAAACATTAAAATCAAAATTTCCTTTTCTAATTTTGTTATATCAAATATGGGATATCGTATTTTAAAATTTATTTGATTACTATTAAAATCTGGTTTCGATTCTTTAAGAAAAAAAATACTATATAATAAAGATATCATAGCCAATGAAGCTGCGGCAATACCTATTGCGAAATATCCATAATTTATCAATATAGCTCCAAGCAAAGGTCCAAATATAAAACCTAATCCGAAAGCCGCTCCTATCAATCCCATTCCTTTTGCTCTTTCTTCTTTTGTCGTTATATCTGCAATATATGCTTGAGCTGCTCCTATATTGCCTCCGCCAATTCCGCCAATTGCTCTTGAAAACAAAAGCTGCCAATATGTCGTAGTAAAACTAAAAATTACATATGAGAGCGAAGATAAAAATAAAGTAAAAATTATTATCTTTTTCCTTCCAAATCTATCAGAAAGCAAACCTAATAATGGATTAAAAATAAATTGAGCGATAGAATAAATCGCGATAGCTATTCCAATTTGAAATTCGTTTATCTTTAAAACGTTTGTTCCAAATGTTGGCAATATTGGAATAAGAATTCCAAAACCTAATAGATCTATAAAAACTGTCGCAAAAATTGACGCAAGCGACGCTTTTTTATTCGCTTTCATTATTTGTCGTTTTGTTTTTATCTTCTATTAAGAAATTATAATTTAATTTTACCTTAGAGACGACGGAAAAACTTTTATAGTATTTAGTCAGTATTTCTAAGGCGTCTCCAAAACTTTGTTTATAAGCTTTCCAGTCATCGTCAGTTAAAAAATAATAGATTTCTTTATGTTCGATTGAATCTGAATACAAAATTACGTATTGTTTTTTATTGTCCTTTCTGCCTTTGAAAACCCAAGTTGGATAAAATTCCACTTTATCAAACGATACGGAATCGCGCGTTAAACTTTTTGCGATTTTTATTTTTAATATTCCGCCGCCGTCGGTATAACGATGCCTTTGATTTGATATGAAGTTTCCAAGCGAATAAGCGACAAAAGAATATTTTGTTTTTGAAGAATCTGACTTTAATAATTCTACGGGCTGCAAAACATGCGGATGACAAGCTACAATTATATTAAAACCTAAGTCGGCGCAAAATTGAACGATTTCTTTTTGATATTTAGAAGGCTCTCTTTGATATTCGTTTCCAAAATGCAAATAAATTATATTAATATCGGTTCTTTTTTGTTTAGCTTGAATAAATCTTTTTTCTATATTTTTTTTTGAAATAAAATTTACAAGATGCTTTTTATCTTCTGGCAAAGAGTTAATATAATTTAGTCCATAAGTAAAAGCTGAAATGGTAAAAGAAATTCCATTTTTTTCAAAGAGTCTTATTGAATCAAAATCCGCTAAAGAAACAAAAGTTCCAATATAACTTAAACCCAACGAATCTAATATGCGAGCGGTTCTCTTTAACGCTTCTTCTCCTTTATCGTAAGAATGATTATTTGCAGTAATTATAATATCAAAGCCAGCTTTCTTTAAAGCTGCGGCATATTCGTCTGGAGAATTGAAAAATGGATAACCCGAATATCCCAATTTCTTTCCGCCCAATACAGTTTCAAGATTTCCAATAGCAAAATCTGCAGATTGAATTTCATCTTTAATATAATTGAACGGAACAAAAAAATCATAACCGCCGCTATCTATTTTCGCATATTCTATTTGCGGAGTATGACACATTAAATCGCCGACAAAAACTAAAGTCAGATAATTTTTATCATTCAATTTGATATGGCGCGCAGTATCACTTTTAACGCAATTTTTGTCAGAAAAAAAATTTATCGACGAATCCAGAAAAAGAAATGGAATGAAAACAATCGCAATAATAAAAATCACTTTAAATTTTAGCTTATTCATAATAAAAAAGGAAACGACAAATTGTCGTTCCCAAAATAATGAACTTAATCTTATAATGCTTTAATAGAAATTAATTCTGATTTGATTCGCTCTGATTTGATTCTTTTTGTTTTGCTTCGCTCTTTCTTTGATTTTTAATATCTTGAATTTCATTTCTCATTTCTTGAGCCATTTTCTTTAAATCGCTCAACCCCTTTCTTAATCTTGTTCCTGCGGCAGCTTGACCTTTTTCATAAAATTTTTGCACGTCTGTTTCCAATGATTTTAAGAAATCAACCATTTGACGATACTTTTCGCTCATTTATCCTCCTTGTGAGTAATTTATTATTATTATGATTAGAATTAAATTTTTTCCAAAACTATTTCAGTAATGTCTTTAACCTGAACTTTATCAAGCTTATCCAGAGTTTTCAATCCGTCTTCCAGCATTGTCATACAAAATGGACATGCGCTCGCTATAATATTAGCGTTAGTTTCCAGAGCCTCTTTCGTTCTATTAACATTGACTCTTTCGCCTTCTTTTTCTTCTAAAAACATTCTACCGCCTCCAGCTCCGCAACAAAAACCTCTGTCTTTATTTCTCTTCATTTCTTTTAGATCAAAATTTGCCGCCTTTAAAATAAATCTTGGCTCGTCTATCAATTCATTATATCTGCTCAAATAGCAAGAATCATGATAAGTTATCGTTTCTTTATCTCGAATTACATTCTTTAATTTTAATCTTCCTTGTTCAATTAACATCTTAATATATTCGGAATGATGATATACTTCATAATTGCCGCCAAACTGAGGATACTCATTTTTTAAAGTATTAAAGCAATGAGGACAAGCCGTAACAATTTTTTTGACGCCATATCCATTAAGAGTTTCGATATTCATTTGCATCAACATTTGAGCTAAGTATTCGTTTCCTAATCTTCTAGCGACATCGCCATTGCATTTTTCCTCAATTCCTAAAATTCTAAAATCGACATTTGCGGCTTGCAATATTTTAGCAAAAGCTTGAGTCGTTTTTATATAGCGAGCGTCAAACGAGCCAGCGCACCCGACCCAGAATAAAATTTCTCCGCCGTTATCTTCGGCCAAAGTTTTAATGTTCATTCCTTCAGCCCAATTTGCTCTATCTTGAGAGTTAAAAGCCCACGGAGAAAAATTTGTCTCGAGATTTTTAAATAACGAATTTAATTCTTCCGGAAATCTTGATTCAGTCAAAATTAAATATCTTCTCATTTCAACAATTGAATCAAGATGCTCGTTGCAAACTGGACATTCGTACATACAAGCGGAGCAAGTTGTACAAGCCCATAATTCTTCTTCCGAGATATAATCTTTGACTAATTTTTTTTCATCTTCATATTCTTTTATCAATTGCGGAGCTAACTCCATTATTCTCTTTCTTATATCGACAAAAATTTTTCTAGGCGATAATTTTTTTCCGGTAGTATTAGCTGGGCAAACGCTATCGCATCGTCCGCATTCTGTGCAAGCATATCCGTCCAACAAATTTTTCCAGGTTAATTCATCAATGTCCGACGCTCCAAAACTTTCAACGCTCTCATCCTCTAAATTCAAAGGTTTAATCTCAAATTTTGACTTGCCTAATTTTTCAAAATATACGTTTGGAATCGACGTTAAAATATGAAGATGTTTTGAATATGGAAGATAATTTAAAAATGTAAATATCAACAAAATATGAGCATACCAGAAAAATTCATACAAAAGATTTGCATTAGACGCGTCGTTTGAATATAAAACTTTAGACAAAGCTTCAGAAAAAGGTCTAATTTCATATTCCAGAGAATTGAAATTATTCATCGCTAAATGAGAAGCATTTTGACCAAACATTGATAATACAATCAAAAAAATCATTGACAAAATAAACGCAGCGTCAAGCTGCCCTTTTTTTCCAACCTGCAATCGTTTAACTTTTGCAATAAATCGTCTATAAAAAGATAAAATTAGAGCGATTAAAACCGCCAAACCAAAAAACTCTTGAACAATCGTTATAATAGAATATCCAAACATTAAAAAAGACCAATTAAAAGCGGGATAAAATCCTTGAATCATCGATTCTAAAACTGCAGTTAAAAATAACATAAAAGTCCAGAAAATGATAAAATGTAAAATGCCGGCAAATTTTTCTCTTAATAATTTCGTTTGACCAAAAGCTACGACTAAAACATTTTTAATTCTTGCAAAAGGATTGTCAAATCGATTTTCTGGTTTAGCAATTTTTAAATACTTAATTAATCTCGCAACATTATAAATAAAAAAAGAAAAAGAAAGCAAAAGTATAAATCCAAATATGATTGGTTTAAGTTCCATTTTCTTTTATTTTTTTATTTCAAAACTTTAATATAAGTTTTTTTTAAAAAACAAATAAGTTTTTTCTAACAAATTTTCAAAAACGATAGGAATTAACTTTAAAGGATGTTCGCAGCCGAAAGCATGTCCCGTATTTTCGATTTTGATAAATTCGACATTATCTTTTTTGCTCCATTCGTATAATTGAACAGCCTCTGAAATAGGAACAGTTAAATCTTCTGTTCCATGAGCGATAAGAATTGGAATATCTAAACTTTTTAAACTTGATTCTAAATCAAGTCTGTGTTTATTTCTTTCGAGATCTTCAAGAAAAGAAGAATTTATTTTAAAAATTTGTCCCGTTCTTTCGTTTTTAAATTCAAGATAACCTTTCAGTTTCCATTCTTTTTTTTGTCGCGAAGTAAATCTATCCAATTTAGAAATTGAAGCATAAAGAGCTAAAGCGTCTATTTTTTTAGATTCAAACGCGGCAAGTATTGCTAAGGCTCCGCCGCGACTATGTCCTATAATAGCTTTTTTACCTGTAAATTTTTTTTCAAATTTTCCATTCTCCAAAGATTCAATTAAAAACAAAGCCTCGTTAAGTTCGCGAGTATACGTGTTATTGGCAAATTTGTCAAATTCAGTAAACTTATCTAAATTATCTCCAATGCCATTATGGGAAAAATTCATTGATATGGCTATAAACTCTTTTTTCGAAAAAAAATCGCATACAAATGGTATAAATCCCCAATCTTTAAAGCCTTTAAATCCATGCAAAAAAATTATTATCGGCGTATTTTCAACTTTATCGTATCCATAAATATCGACGGAAAGAACAAAATTATCAGAAGTAAAAATCTTAAAATTTTTTTTCATTGTTATAAATTTTTTTATTTCTTCAAACTCAACATCTAAGAAAACAATTTTCTCAAAATAATAAAATCTTGATTGTGAATTTTAAAAACTAAATTGTAAATTTATTAAAATAAAATTCAAATTTAAGAGAATATGAATTTAAATCAAAATCCAGAACTTGTCGAATTGCGAAAAGCAGTAAGAGAATTTACAAACAAAGAAATTAAACCTATCGCCAGACAAATTGACGAAAGCGGAGAAATACCAAAAGAATTAATTAAAAAAATGGGAGAACAAGGACTGCTTGGTCTTTATTTCCCAGAAGAATATGGCGGAAGCGGATTTGGAAAAATAGGTTACTGCATAGCGTTAGAAGAAATTACTCGCGGAAGCGGCTCAGTTGCGACAATGGTCGGCGCCCATCAATCCATTGGAACAAACGCGTTATTTATCGGAGGAAGCGAAGATCTTAAAAAAAAATATATGCCGGCTTTAACCTCTGGCAAAAAAATAGCCGCATTTGCGTTAACCGAGCCCGAAGCCGGAAGCGACGTAATGAGCATCAGAACTACCGCCAAATTAGAAGGCGATCATTACATTGTCAATGGAACAAAAATGTGGATCACAAACGGCGAAATAGCCGACTATTTATCGCTTTTTGTGAAAACTGAAAAAGGGATAGCTTGCTTATTTGTCGACGCAAAAAGCGAAGGAATAACCGTACATCCTCGCGAAAAAAAATTAGGAATTCGCGGAAGCGTCACAAATATGATTTCATTTGACAACGTAAAGGTTCCAAAAGAAAATCTTATTGGTCAAGAAGGGCGCGGATTCATTATAGCGATGAAAACGCTAGAAGGAGGCAGATTAACAATCGGAGCATGCTCCGTTGGGGCTGGAAAAGAATTGCTTGAACTTTCGGCTAATTACGCCCTTCAAAGAAAACAATTTGGCAAAACTATTTCAAATTATCAGGCGATTCAATTTATGCTTGCTGAAATGAAAGTTGAAATTTACGCTATGGAATCGATGCTTTATAGAGTCGCCGCTAAGTTTGAAGAAGGATTAGACGCAACTGAAGAAGCATCGTTATTAAAGTTGTTTTCATCCGAATCAATTTGCAAAGTAGCAGATTTAGCGCTACAAATTCATGGCGGAATGGGATTTTCAGCGGAATTGCCAATAGAAAGATTTTATCGCGACGCTAGAATTTTAAGAATATTTGAAGGAACAAGCGAAATTCAAAAGAGTTTAATAGCTCATAGAATAATAAAAAATAAAGGCGTTTGGAATTTATAGTTTATGCTTTTAGTTATCCCGTCAATCGACATTTTGCGCGGCAAAACCGTAAGATCGGTTAAAGGAATTCCAGAATTAGGCTGCAAAGATTATGGAAACGATCCAGTCGCTCAAGCTATGATCTGGAGAGCCGAAAACGCCAAATGTTTGCATATCGTAGATTTTGATCATTCTCAAACTAAATCAAAAAGAAACTTTGAAGCAATAGAACGCATAGCGTCGTCAATAATAATACCAATTCAATATGCCGGCGGAGTTTCGTCTTTAGAAGAAGCTAAAGAAATTATTCAATTAGGCATTTATCGGTTGGTTATTGGCTCTCTTTTTATTGATAATCGTTCTGAATTCTTAAAAATTTTTGAAACTTTTGGACCAAAAAAAATTATTGGAGCAATTGATCAAATTGACAATCAAGTCGTAATTCGTTCAAGAACTGAAAAAACAAAATTTTCTCCGCTTGAAATAGCTCAACTATTATATAAAATTGGAATCGAGCGTATAGTATTAACCGACATTTCTCGCAACGGATCATTGCAAGGACCAAATATCGATTTAATTAAACAAATTGGCTCAAATGTAAACTGCAAAATAACTTATGCCGGAGGCATAAAAGACAAAGACGATCTATTTATATTACAAGAATTATCCGCTTCATACAATCTCGATTCTGTAATAATAGGAAGAGCTTTGTATGAAAATAAATTTCCATGTCAAAAACTCTGGAGAAAAGCTGAAAAGGACATTTTTAACTAAATAAAAAAAATATGGAAAATAAAAATAAAATATCTATATCAAGCGCATTTTGGTCTAATTTATTTAAAGAACCAATATCAAAAAGCGAACTTGAAGATTTGCTCGCGTCAAATCCTTTATTTGAAGGTTTTGAAAAAAAAGATTTTGAACGAATAATGGAAATTATACATAATAGAGTATATGAAGCTGGAGAATATATTTTTATTCAAGGCGATCCTGGCTTGGCTCTTTATATAATTCAAGAAGGAACCATTTCAATAATCAGGAGATATCAAAATTTAGAATATAAATTAGCTACATTTAGTCGAGGCGATTTTTTTGGAGAGTTGTCAATTTTTGAAAAAGACACTCGAACAGCAAGCGCTATTGCCGAATCAAAATGTAAAGTCGCAGTTTTATTTAAGCCTGATCTTGAAGAGTTCGCCTCAAAATATCCCAAGAAAGGAATGATTATATATAGAGGCATCGCTCGAATTGTCTCTACAAGATTAAAGGCAATGAACGAGGATTTTATTAAACTTTACGCTGATTATAAAAATTTACTAAACGAAAAAAACAACTAATTTTGGAGGCTTTATGGAACTTAAATATAATAATGTGTTAGTTCCTTATGATTTTTCAGAACATTCGAATAATTCCTTAAAGTATGCGATAAAATTTTGCGAACATTTCAATTCAAAAATTTTTCTTATTTACGTAATAGAGCCTCCTTTATACCCGGCGGATTTTAGCATGGGGCAAATAGCTATTCCCAGCATTGACATTGAATTTGAAAGCAAAATAAAAGACGAGCTGGAGAAATTAGCTTCAAATGAAATTGGAAATAAACTGCAGTATGAAATTATCGTCAAAACTGGCAAACCTTTTATTGAGATTATAGAAACTGCCTCTCAAATTAACGCAGATTTAATCATAATAGCTACGCACGGGAAAAGCGGAATGGAGCAAATATTATTTGGAAGCACTGCTGAAAAGGTCGTTCGCAAAGCGCCCTGCCCTGTTTTAACTTTGAGAAATCCGATAAAAGGCTTTAATTATTTAAATAAAATGTAAAATTCTTTAACGTTTCTATTCCTTTTCGATTTTGAAAAAAAATAGCGTTTGCTAAAAAAATTTAGTTATATTTTTGTACCTATACGTCTTATAGCAAAAAAATTATAGAATTATTAAAAATTTGTTTTTAATCGATAAATAGATGCTGATTTTTCAGACTAAAAAAGGGATTTAAAAAGCCCTAATTTTATCTTCTTAAAAGGTTCCTTACATAAAATTACTGCCTTTCAAAAATTTCTGCTAAAATTAATACATTTTTTTACGATAATTTTTTAACTTGATTTTATTTTCTTTTATCATTATATTAATGGAGGGATAGGCATAATTTAAAATAAATCAAAAAAAATAAAGTTGGAGGGTCTATGAGAATTTCAAAAATTTTATTATCTAAAGCCGCGCAAACGTTTACATTACTTATCGCGTTAAACTCTTTTATTTTATCTCAAGATTTTGATCCAAAATATTGGATCACAAATGGAAATGTATTTTCTATAGCAAGATCTGGAAATAATATCTTTCTGGGAGGCGA
>Ga0308407_1000317_pt1 | contig 37617 bp, 31 predicted proteins | sample HotsprSampleMSe2_FD_203476 | JGI IMG/M metagenome (GOLD analysis project Ga0308407, IMG submission 203476) | Hot spring phototrophic mat microbial communities from Mushroom Spring, Yellowstone National Park, Wyoming, United States - 20060911_MSe2 ...
GCAAATAATGAAATATTGTCCAGAACACTGTCGCACCCCGCGTGGGTGCGTGGATTGAAACTATAAAAGTAGCACAATCTAATACATACAAAAAAGTCGCACCCCGCGTGGGTGCGTGGATTGAAACGCAAGACAACGAGTTATGGACAGACACAGAAAATGTCGCACCCCGCGTGGGTGCGTGGATTGAAACATTATTGATGTGATACATTCAGGTGAAGCGACGAATGTCGCACCCCGCGTGGGTGCGTGGATTGAAACTGTGATTTTAACGAACCCTTATAACTACAAAAAGAAGTCGAATCTTGCATAAATCAAAACAAAAAGTATGATTCAATTAATATACTCCCTCTGTTTTTAATGTGTAAAATCACTATTGTTCAAAATAATTGTTTATAAAAGACATAATCATTGATTATCAATGAATTAAATTTTAATTTTGAGATTTTGAAAAAGCATCCCTCCTCTTATTTTTTATCTCTGTTTTAATCCATCTTACATTTTTTCTCAAAATGAAATCTTTAATTGTACCTCTTCTGACGGTGATTCTTTCAGTAATGATTTTATAAAAATTATCAATTTATCTGTATTATACCGCCAATAGTTTTCCAAATCAATATAACTCGTTATGTGTAACCGCAAGCAATTTTTCGATGACTATGTTTTTAGCCGACAAAAAGTCAAAAATTCACCTTTCCTTTTTTCATAAAAAATTTTCTTACTTTTGAAAATATTTTGGACAATAGTGAAAAAAATGTATAGATGACTTGTAATGAAAAGTGATAGAACTTTTTATTTTAGAATTAGTTTGTTTTTTGTATCTGGTATAATAAGTGCGGGTTTTTTATTAGAATTGTTTAATATTAAGCACTTTTCGCTAACATTTCCTTACAATCTATATTTTATTTTGCTTTTAATAGTTATATTACTAGCTGTTAAAATTTTTTTTAGCAAAACTTTTTTCTTTAAATGGTTTAGTTCACTTGAAAACTCTTTAGTGGTAATTACAGCTTTTGCTTTGTTAGTTATTCTTTCTGCATTTATTCCACCTCAAAAAACAAATGTTTTTTTAAACAAATTGCATTTAAACAATATTATAGCCTCATATCCATTCATTTTTACGTACTTATATTTAATATTTACTTTAGGTTTAGTTGTATTGCGAAGAATTAACAACAATTATAGTTTTAGAAATTTTGCATTTTTCTTTAACCATTTCGGTTTGTGGTTAATATTGATTGGTGCAGGTTTGGGTTCTGCCGATTTTGTTAAATTAGATATGATTGTAAAATTGAATAAAGCTGTATGGTATGGTTATACAGACGAAAACGAAGTTAGGGAATTGCCTTTTGCTATCGAGTTGAAAGAATTTCAAATGAAAACATATTTACCAAAATTACAACTCGTAAAATTCGATACTTTGAACGATAAGTTCGAAGTTATTAAAGAGTGGAGTATTGATACTATAAAAAAAAGGAAAAATAAATATAAGCATTTAGAAATAGAAGTTTTAAATTATTCAAATTATGCGTGGTTTTTAAATGGCGACACAGTTGTACAGATGGAAGCTCCGGGATATGTAAATGCTGCTTACATTAAAGTTAAATCAAACCAAAATTTAAAAGAAAGTTGGGTATCGAATTCAAGTTTAATGCAAAAAGGTAAATTTTTAAATATTAACGATAATTTCTATCTTATGCTATCTAAACCAATACCTAAAGAATATGCATCATACGTTAAAGTATATACTTCAAAACAAGAAATATACGATACAGTTATAAAAGTTAATAAGCCTATAAACATAATGGGATGGAATGTTTATCAAAAAGATTATAATAAAGATTTAGGCGAGTACAGTGATTATTCAATATTTGAAGTAAACAAGGATCCATGGTTATGGATTGTGTACTCGGGTATTATATTGTTAATAGTAGGTGCTATTATGTTAATTTTTGTTAATAAGAATAATTATGGTTAATGTATTTATCTACTTGGCTTTTTTAACAATATTTCTTTTATTGCTTGCATCTTTTTTTTCTTTAAAAAATAAAAGAAGTTATGTAAATAAACTAATGTTAATATTTATTTTGATATGGTTGGTATGGTTAGTTTTATTATGGATAGAAATTGATCGAGCACCAATTCGTACACTTGGTGAAACAAGAATGTGGTACGCTTTTCTTTCTCCTGTAATTGCTTGGGCATTATTTCAAAAATATAAATGGAAATGGATAATACCTTACAGCTCTTTAATATCAATAGTTTTTTTGATAATAAATGTTATTTTTTTAGAAAATTTTGCCAAAGAGCTTTTACCTGCATTACAGAGTATCTGGTTTGTACCACACGTATTAGTTTATATGTTTGCATATGCTATGTTTGGCGTAACAACTCTTATTTCTGCAAAAGTATTATGGTTTAAAAAAGATTCTGATTTTAACAATTTTACTTTGACTATAGACAGGCTAATATATACTGGTTTTGCTTTTTTAACTCTTGGTTTGTTGTTTGGAGCTATATGGGCGAAAGAGGCTTGGGGGCATTACTGGACTTGGGATCCTAAGGAGGTGTGGGCTATGATAACGTGGCTTTCATATTTGCTTTATATACATTATTCAAAACTAATCAAATCAGAAAAAATAAATGCTTATATACTAATAACAGCTTTTGTATTTTTACTAATTTGCTGGTTTGGGGTTAATTATTTACCTATTGCCAAAGAAAGTATTCATACATATTAAAACCACGCTCTAATTTCAACATTACCGGTATGAATAGTTTTATTATTTTTAGAACTTCTCGACTGATATGTTATAACCATTTGTATTTTTGACGACAAATTTCTTTGAATCCGTATAGTATTTATAAGATTCCAACCTGGTTGAAGTGCATCAAGTATTTCATAAGCAATGGATGTGTTAGTATTACCATTGTATTTGTTTTGAATTAGTTCCGATTTTAAATTGATTTGATTATCCGATTGAATGTTTTTTGTTAGTTCAAAATTTATTGCAGTAGCTTTTAATTTTTCTGTTCCAATTTTATTTTCTTTTTCGGTGTATTTATTGCCTATTCCTATGCGTGTAAAATTATCTGGCTGTATGTAAAAATTATTCTCTAATTGTTTGAATTTTATATAATAGCTTTTACTATAGAAAAATTCTGATTCGAACTTTTTATAACCAACAGAAGGTGAAATAAACAAACTGTAAGCCGAAAGGAAGTTCCATCTTAATGTTAAATTGTGCTGCAAAAACACTCTGCTATCTATTCCTTGAATTAGTAACTGTCCGTTTTGTTGTCGCTGATAAATATAATCAATACTCCAAACAGGATGATTTTTTCTGATTGAAAAAACGTTTCTAAATAAATTATTTACGAGTAATTGATTACTGTCGTTTGTTTGTATTGGTAGAATTTTTTGTATTATATCATTTGAAGTAGTTTTAACTTCTTGCTGAAACGAAGATAAGTTTGAAAAATTTGTTAGAAATTTTTTAATTCCATTGCTATTGCTCCAACATAATTCAGGGCGAATATGAATTATTTGCGATATTTTGCTACTGTAAACTCTTATGTAATCTAAAGTTGTTGAAAATATTCTTATATATGTTGCCTGATCGGGATATTTAGCAACTTCAAATTCATTTAATTCTTTTATCGCATTTTGGTTATAGTCTATCCAAGTATAAATTCCTTGTCCAGGTGGTACTTCAATATAAGTAAAATGTCTTTTAGGTTCTATTCCTGCATTAGTTTCGTGTACTGTTGCAATATTTATTGAATTTTTCGCAATTCTTAATGAAAATTCATTTTTGCTTAAAATGTTTTGTTCTTTTGACAAGTTTGTATCAGTATGTAGTTTAACATCTCTAATAGATAATACACTCTTCATCAAAAATCTTTTAGATATGTCCGATTGAATTTCTAATCCTGCTTCTTGAGTTGTAAAACTTTTATGTAGCTTATTATTTTTTGGATAATAATCTTCTCTTTGTCCGTAACGAACTAACCATTGCCATTTACACGTGTCGGAGCTTCCAAAATAACTATTCCATTGATAAAATTTAAAGCTGTTGCTAAGCAAACTGTCGTTCGATTTAATATGCCACAAATTGTCTTCGATAGAAGTTTTTAAACCTAATTTAAAAATGGAAAATATTTTTTCATTGGTACTGTAATGTCTGAAAAATTTTGTATTAACATTTTTTTGTTCTGTATTCAAAAGACTGGCACTATGATTAAAATTCCATCTTTGCGGGCGAAAAATTACATTACTATTTTTCTTATTAGCTCTGTAATTATTACCAACAATTAACCAATCGTTGCCAATGTTTGCTTGTAAATGTTTTCTGAAATTATAATTTAATCTCATACCTGTTTGTAATTCATCATTTAAATAAAGATTTTGATAGTTCCAATCTCTCTGAAACTCAATACTTTTGAAGTGCTCAGGCGATACATATTTTACTGAAATATGTTGAAAATATCCGTCGTAAGATAATTGGTGTTTAGAATTTTCGTTAGTAAGTTTTTGATTTAAAGCTGTTCGTAGTGCTAAACCTTTATTTTTATTATTATCTTTGTTAGAAAATGTATTTTTATCGAAATCAGAAAAGGCTACGTCAACAGAAATATTTGTTTTTTTTAGTAATTGGTACGATAGAGTAGTAGCTACAACTGTATGTTTAACAGGTGCTATTAATTTTTTAATAGGTTCGAAATTGCCTTGTGGTACATTGTTAACAGGTGCAATCCACTTAAAAACTCTTCCGTTAGCACTACTACTTATTTGTACATAATTACCTTTATTTTTGCCAACATAAGTAAAGCCTGCTTTATATATTGCCGTACTATCAGTAGAATAAACAAGAACACTATCGTAAGTAATACCATTAACAATAGTATCTATTAGTTTATAATATATTTGATTTTCATTGCGAATTGTATCAAGCGATATAAATGGCACTATCATCTTATTTTCATCATTTCCTGCTTGCGACAATATGTTTTTTTCGTAGTCAGAAAGTTCTTGCTGTAAAGTTTGATTTTTAGCATCAAATTCGTGAAAAATTTGAAATTGTAGCATTGCTTTTTCATTTTTAAACTGTAATTTATTAAAAGTTGAAAAACGAGAGTAATTTCTGTCGCTATATTCAAATTCGGCTATTATACGACTGTCTTTTGTTATATGATTTTTTGCTGTAAACGTTAATTCTGCTGTATTATAATCTATAATATAATCGTTTTCTTCGCCACGTGTTAGGAGTTTTCCGTCTAAGTATATTCTTTCTGTACCTGCCAAAACAACAATAAAAGGTTCGTTATTGATACCGTGTAATTTATATGGGCCTTGAATACCTTCTTTGCCATTAAAAAGAATTCGCTGGTATTTACCTTTTACAACAGAATTGCTTGTTTGTATATAAGTTGATTGTATTGAGTCTTTATTATTAAAAATATATTGAAATCCTTGAGATTTACGATTTACTTTCAGAAATATATGGTCATTACTTCTAAAATCATAATCGCCAATTGTAAAATGATTCTTTTTATTGAAAATTTGAATGTATATTTTATCGAATTCCTGTATTTGCTGAGTATTCCCACTTGGCTGAAATGGGACTTGATTATCAGTTAAAGCAGCTACCATTTCGAAATCATCACCAATTTTTCCAGTCAACTGTAAATTTAGTGTTGACGAAACAGACATATTTTGCTGATTACCTACACGTATTGCACGAGATATACTTCCACGTTTAGATAAATCTTCTGAAAAAAATTCATTGTAATTATTGTTTGGCACATAAAATAAAGTTCTAGACGGTAAAATATTTATGGTATCTTTAATAATTATATTTTTTGACTTGTGCAAAAAACTCTTTGGGATATATATATCAGACGTAATATAAAATATTGTAATGCTATCGTTTAGTATTTCTTTAAATTCAATAATTGATTTTTTAAAGTTTATGATGTAAATACTATCGGGAATAACATTTCCTTGTGAATTGTAAATTTTGAATTTATATGGTAGTGTCGGTACCGTATCGAATTTAACAATAATTTGGTTTACATAGATAGATTTCTTTTTAAATGAATAATTTTGAGCATATAAGCCGATGTTAAATAAAAAAAGACTAACAATAATAACAAACTTAATTTTCAACAATTTTTTATTCAAAAATACAAAGCTTTGATTTAAACGTAAAAAACTTGTTTAAAGTATATTTACTTAATGAACTTATAAAAATTTAAAATGTGCTTTAAAATCATTAACAATTTGGTAAAGCTAAATAGCCTTGTTATTTTTGCAAGAACATAAATTATGCTAAAAAACCTATTACATAAATCATTTTTATTGCTTTCAATTGCAAGCGTTATTCATATACCAATGTTTAACATAGCACGTATATACATTGCTATATGGTTTGCATTTTCTATATTGTTTTTAATTACTTATAGAAGAGTTACTTTAAATTTTTTAAACTTTAAATGGCTTATTTTTCCATTATTTTTTTTATTACATGCAGTTTCATTATTATATACCAATAATTTATCAAAAGGTTTTTTCGATTTAGAAGTTAAACTTAGCTTTGTGATTATTCCATTTTTGTTTTTATTGGTTTTTCAGAATTTTCATGATAAGCTCCCTATTAACAAAATGAAGCGATTGTATATTTTTTCGTTGTTCATTATAGTAGCTTTTCTAACATTAAGAGCTTTTATTTTTTACTTTAGTGATGGCAATATTTCTCATCTATATTACAACGAACTTTCATGGAAATATCATCCATCGTATTTAGCTATGTATGTTAGTTTAGGTATTATATTTTTAATATATGAATGGTATAAGAATAATGACAAATACTCACATTTATTTCTACTTGCGATATTAGTTTTGCTTGTATTTTTATTTCTATTGTCGTCTAAAGCTGGAATATTAGTTACATTTATAATACTTGTTGTAGCTTGTTTTTATCAATTTTTTTTAGAAAAAAAAATAATAAAATCTCTTACATTGTTAATTATAGCTATAGTTTTTGCATACGTTGGAATTCATGACAACTACAGATTTAAAACAATAGAGCAATCAATTAAAACAGCAGAAACAAATACAGAAACTTCCGAAAGCAATGCTGTAAGATTATTAATTTGGGAAACTGGTTTAGATTTATTGAAAAAATATTGGCTTTTTGGTGTTGGGTGTGGCGATGTAAAAGATGTATTGATGAAAGAGTATGAAAATAGGAATATGCAAGGAGCTATAGAAAAAAAATTAAATTTACATAATCAATTTCTCGAGACATGGTTATCGTTAGGAATTTTTGGCTTACTTTTACTTTTAACTATTTTGTTTATTCCGTTTTTAGCTGCTTTAAAACACAATAATATGTCATGGCTGTTATTTTTATTATTAATATTAGGCAATTTTATGACAGAAACGATGCTAAATACTCAATCAGGAGTTATTTTTATACTATATTTTTATTATTTCTTTATTGTTGAACAAAAATTAAGAATGCATGATACCATTTTCACCGCCAAGAATAGATGATAAAATAATTGCGGAGGTTGTAGATACGTTAAAATCTGGCTGGATAACAACTGGACCTAAAACTAAATTATTTGAAAAAAAAATAACCGAATTTTGTTCAAATAAAGCAACTATTGCTGTAAACTCAGCTACAGCTGGTTTAGAGCTGGTGCTTCGCTGGTTTGGAGTAGGAAAGGGCGATGAAGTTATTGTACCTGCTTACACTTATTGCGCAACTGCCAATGTTGTTGTTCATTGTGGTGCTAAGCCTATTATGGTAGATATTAATAAAGACGATTTTTGTATATCAATTTCAGAAATAGAAAAAGCTATAAGTCCGAAAACAAAAGCTATTATTCCAGTTGATATGGCTGGTTATCCTTGCGACTACGATAAAATCAACAAAATTGTTAATCGGTCAAAAATACGTTCAATGTTCATCCCAAAAACAAAAGAACAAGAAAAATTAGGCAGAATTTTAGTATTGTCTGATGCTGCCCATTCTTTTGGTGCTTGGTACAAAGGCAAAAGAACTGGTTCTTTGTGCGATGTGAGTGTTTTTTCTTTTCACGCAATAAAAAACTTAACGACTGCCGAAGGAGGTGCTATTGCTCTTAATTTACCTGATAGCTTTAATCATGACGAACTTTACCGCTTTTTTTCTGTCTTTGTTTTACACGGACAAACAAAAGATGCACTTGCAAAAATGCAAAAAGGAGCATGGCGATACGATGTTATTGATGCAGGATATAAAGCCAATATGACAGATATACTTGCTTCTATTGGTTTGGTCGAAATTCAACGATACGACGACGACACATTAATTAAACGCAAACACATATTCGACGTTTATCAGAAAGCTTTTGCGAATTACATCTGGGCCGAACTACCTGTTTACGAAACCGCAGAAAAAAAATCATCTTATCACGTATATTTGTTACGAATAAAAGGTATAAATGAAAATCAACGTGACGAAATTATTCAAAAAATATTTAATAAAGATGTGTCTGTAAACGTTCATTTTCAACCATTGCCGCTACTTACAGCTTATAAAAAAAGAGGTTATAAAATAAAAAATTATCCTGTTGCATACGACAATTACTCTCGCGAAATATCGTTGCCCGTATTTTACGATTTGACAGATGATATGATAAATAAAGTTATTGAAGCAGTTGTTCAATCGGTACATGAAGTATTGTATGCTTAAAAGAGCTTTTGACATAATATTTGCACTGATTTTTTTAATTTTATTGATTCCATTATTTTTAATTATAGCTATTTTTATTTCAATTGATAGTAGAGGAAGTATATTTTTCAAACAAACAAGAGTTGGAAAAAACGGTAAAAAATTTACTTTGTACAAGTTTCGTTCTATGTATAATTTTAAAAGCAATAATATGCTTATTACAGTTAATAACGATGAACGAATAACAAGAGTAGGGAAGTTTATACGTAAGACCAAGCTCGATGAATTGCCACAACTATTTAATATACTAAAAGGAGATATGAGTTTTGTTGGTCCACGTCCAGAAGTTCCTAAATATGTTGAACTATACACACCACAACAGAGAAAAGTATTGACTGTTCGCCCTGGGCTTACCGATTATGCCTCATTGAAATTTATAAACGAGTCGGAATTGCTAACTTATGCCGACAATCCTGAAGAATATTATATTAAAGTAATTATGCCAAAAAAAATAGAATATTCTTTAGAATACATAAAAAAACAAAATTTTTATACAGATATAGTAATTTTGCTTAAAACTTTTCTCAAACTTTTTAGAATTTGTAAAACCAAATAAATAAATTATATATGGGAATAGAAATTATTTTTAATCCGTTAGAACGATACTCCATAGAACATGTTATAATGGATTATAACGGAACACTTGCAATAGATGGTAAGATTATACCAGAAACTCTTCCGTTAATAAAGGCTTTAACTGAACGTGTTAATGTTCACGTTATAACATCAGATACATTTAAAATGGCAGCAGAAGAATTAAAAAATTTACCTGTTAAGCTAACAATTATAAAATCGGGACAAGAAAAACAACAAAAACTTTTTTATCTCGAAAATTTAGGACGTGATAGGTGTATAGCCATTGGAAATGGTAGCAACGACACAATGATGTTATCAAAAGCAGCAATAGGAATTGCTGTAATACAAGGCGAAGGAGCATCGGTAGAAACAGTTCAAGCTGCTAAAATTGTATGTTACAATATAGTACATGCTATAGAACTTTGTTTAAATCCAAAAAGAATAGTTGCAACTTTAAGAAAATAAGTAATGAAAAAAATTTTAACTATTGATAGTGTTTCAAAATCGTACGGCAATAAAGTTGCATTAAATAAAGTATCGTTTTCGGTTCACGAAGGAACAATTTTAGGATTACTTGGTCCAAATGGTGCCGGCAAAACAACTTTAATTCGTATAATAAACCAGATAACTATTGCCGATGAAGGTAAAGTTTTTTTATTAGACAAACCTATTAAAACTGATGATATTATACGATTTGGCTATTTGCCCGAAGAACGTGGTTTATATAAAAAAATGAAAGTAGGTGAACAAGCTTTATACCTTGCACAATTAAAAGGAATGCAAAAGAAAGAAGCACTTAAAGAATTATACTATTGGTTTGAGAAGTTCGATATTTCGACCTGGTGGGATAAAAAAGTAGAAGAACTATCGAAAGGTATGCAACAAAAAGTACAATTTATTATTTCAGTTTTACATAAACCTTCGGTGCTAATTTTCGATGAACCTTTTTCAGGATTCGATCCAATAAACGCAAACTTAATAAAAAACGAGCTAATAGAAATGAAAAAGAAGGGAGTTACTATTATGCTTTCTACACATAATATGGCTTCTGTTGAAGAGCTTTGCGATGAAATTGTGCTTATAAATTCATCGAAAAATGTACTAAATGGTAAAGTATCAGAAATAAAACAACAATATAAAGAATATATCTACGAAATTATTTTTAAAGGATACATCAATTATATTGAATTAGCACATCGTCATCAATACGAAATATTAAGCCACATTGAAGAAGATGGACTTCATAAAGTTAAATTAAAGATGCTTGATTCAGGTATTCTGCCCAATACATTACTTGAGGCTTTATTACCAGTAGGGCAAATTGTTTCTTTTAAAGAATTATTACCATCAATGGACGAAATTTTTATTAAAGTTGTTAATCAAACAAATATTTAACATTATGAGAAAAATACGAATTATATTATATAGAGAATATATAACACGTGTTCGCAAGAAATCGTTCATATTAATGACTATTATAGGACCAATTCTGTTAGCGGCATTATTTATTGTTCCTATATGGATTTCAACTTTAGGTGATGATGAAGTAAAAACTATTGCAGTTGTAGATAGTTCAAGGCTTTTTTTAAATATAATACCAGAAACAGAGAAAATTAAATTTGTATATCTCGAAAATACTAGTTTAATGCAAGCCGAAAAAAATATAAAACGATTTAATTATTATGCTGTTCTTTTTATTCCTCATACTGTTTTATCAACACCAATAGTAACATTATCATCACCAAAACAACCAAGTATATATGTTAAAATGCACATTATAAGCTCGTTAAAAAGTCAAATTGAAAGTTATAAGTTAATTAAAAATGACATAGATCCTTTAGTACTTCAATCTATAAGAACCGATGTAAAAGTTGGATTTGTAAAACTAAATGAAGATGGCACAAGAGAACTTAAATCAACAGATTTACAATTGGTTTTAGGAATAATAGGCGGAATACTTATATATTTCTTTATTTTTATGTATGCTTCTCAAGTTATGAGAGGTGTTATTGAAGAAAAAAGCAATCGTATTGTCGAAGTAATTGTTTCTTCTGTTAAACCTTTTCAATTGATGATGGGAAAAATTTTAGGCATTGCATTAGTTGGTATAACTCAATTTGCTTTATGGGGAATATCCACTTTTTTTCTGGTTACAATACTTTCAAAAATATTGTTAAACGATAAAGATTTGTTAAATAAGCAATTAACTACAACATCTGTAATGCAGAAACAGATAAATACAGAAGTACTAAACGAAAAAGATATAAATTTGAATGAATTTTCAGCTGTTTTCGATAGCATAAGAATGATAGATTTTGGAATAATGATTGGTTCATTTCTTTTCTATTTTATTTTTGGTTATTTAATGTACTCGGCATTATTTGCAGCAATAGGAGGTGCAGTAGATAACGAAGCCGACACTCAGCAATTTATGCTACCAATAACCATACCACTTATATTAGCTATTGTACTAATGTCTAATATCACTAAAAACCCAGACGGACCCATAGCTTTCTGGTTTTCTATTATACCTTTTACAAGTTCTGTCGTAATGATGATGCGAATACCATTTGGCGTCCCTTGGATAGAAGTTATATTGTCTGTAATATTGCTAGTTGCAACATTTTTTTTTACTACCTGGATTGCCGGCAAAATATACAAAACAGGAATATTATTATATGGCAAGAAAGTAACATACAAAGATTTATATAAATGGATAAAATATAAAAATTAGCAAATGTATGAGAGCAGCTGTTATTGATTTGGGAACAAATACATTTAATCTTATTATTGCCGAAAAACAAAATGGAAAGTTTGTTGAATTATATCGAGATAAACGTTCGGTTAAATTAGGGAAAGAAGGCTTTGCAAAAAATATAATTGCACCAGATGCATACCAAAGAGCTATTACAGCTATTAAAGAATATATGCAAATTATAAAAAAATCTGATACAAAAAGCATTAAAGCTGTGGCTACTTCTGCATTTCGTTCAACACAAAATGGTGCTACACTTGCAAAAGAAATTGAACAAATTATAGAATCGGAAGTTGAAATAATTGATGGTGATAAAGAAGCCGAATATATCTATTACGGAATAAAAGCTGCTGTTCCTTTGAACAATGAAATTGTTTTAATGATAGATATTGGTGGAGGTAGTAACGAATTAATTTTAGCAAATAATGAAAAAATATTTTGGAAAAAAAGCTACCCACTCGGAATATCTAGACTTATTGAAAATTTTAAACCATCGGACCCATTAAATCATCAAGACATAAACTCAATTACTAAACACATAAAGGCAACATTAAATGATTTTATTGAAATAATACCAACATATAATATTCAAACATTGGTAGGATCGTCTGGCTCTTTCGATTTAATTGCAAACATCATACATTTTAAAGAACATAACAAACCATTAGATCCATCTAAAACATATAATTACTTAAATTTATTGCAATTTACAAAAGTTCTCGATACATTAATAATTTCATCATACGAACAAAGGAAAGATATTCAAGGTATGGATATGACAAGGATTGAAATGATACCCATTGCTGCCTTATTTGTAAGAACAATTATAGAATATCTTCGTTTTAATAAGATTATTCATTCTGCTTACGCTATAAAAGAAGGAGTATGGATTAAAACTTATTGCAGCTAATTTTTTATAAGTTGTTTTACAAAATACTCTTTACCATTACTTATTGTATATACGTATAAACCTTTTTTTAGCGACGAACCATCGAATTTAAAAGTATATTCACCTTTATTTATTGTTGCTCTTTCATCATAAACTCTATTGCCTAATACATCAAATACTTGGAGTGTAACAAAATTTGAAGATGGTGAATAAACACTAATTTTAACAGTAGTATTAAAAGGATTTGGTTGTGGATTAAACACAGTAAACTTTGAAGCATTAAGAATTTCATAACCCGACGACTGATTAACAACCATTACTAATGATGTATCATCAACTTGTTCGGGAAGTGCTGTAGGAACACCAAAAACAGAAATATATGGTATAACGTGAACTCTTAATGGATAAGTACCGGATGTTGTAGGAGTTCCACTTAAAAGAATACAATACCTTGTAATAGGATTAGTTACTGTAAACTCACAATTAGATGGATTACATTGATAAGATAAACCAGGCGGTATATTTTCTACCTGGCTTATTTTGATTTTTACGATATTAACTGTTTGACCATTGTAAACAAAATTTGAAGGTGGAATAACTGTTACAACCTGACTATATGGAATATTTACTGTAGCTGCTGGTAAACTTTCGGGACACATTTCACCAGGATTGCCTACATCCATACAACTAGGATCTGGTGAACATTGAGAATAGCCACTATAATTAAAATTAAAAATAATAACTGTAACAAAAAGTAAAATTTTAATTTTCATAAACACTTTTTTCAAAGGTACGAAGAAAATTTATAAAAAGAAAATACTTAATAATCTTTTATTAAAAAAGAGGAAAATATTTTTTGAAACTAATTGTCTTTTAGCACTTTGGATTTTTGCTTTTCAAACATTTTAGCAAATTCTCTTTCTTTTCTGTCTTTCCAAACTCCAGAATGATAAACATAGCTAACTATTAAAGGTAATACCGATGTAGCTTCGGCATAAACCATTTGTTCAAATACTGTGTCAACTTTACCCCACGATGAAGCTTCTTTTAAAGTAGAACTCGAGCAGGCTCCATCTCTTACATCTGCAACTGTGATTTGAACAGCGTATTTATGCATAGGAATATCGTATCCTAATATCTCAGCACAAATTACGGTATCTTGTGTAAAGTTTTTAGGAACTCCGCCACCAATCATAAAAATACCTGTTTCACCAGCTTTAATTTTTATTTCAGTCAATTCTTTAAAATCGGCAATAGAATCTATGGTGATATGTTTTTTAGGATTATCTACCTGATGTTTTACAAGCCCAAAACCAGCACTGCTATCCGTAAATGCTGGACAGAAAATCGGTACATTTTTTTCGTAACACACTTGTACTAATGAATCTTTTTTCTTAGCATGTTTTGTCAAGTATTTTCCCATCTCTTTAATAAATTCTCGAGACGAATATGCACGTGGTTCAAGCGAATCGGCTATTTCTTTTATTGTCATATCGCATTTTTGAAGTTCTTCTTCATCTATGTAAGTATCATAAATACGATCTATATATAATTCTCTTAACAACTTATCGTCGGCATATTGAGTTCCTTTGTAGTGTTTAAAGCCAAGAGCTTCAAAAAAATCCATATCTACTATTGTAGCTCCTGTTGCAACAATGGCATCAACCATATTATGCTTTACCATATCAACATAAACTTGCATGCAACCGGCAGCACTTGTACTTCCAGCAATTGTAAGTATTATGCTACATTTTTTGTCTTTTAACATTCTGATAAAAATATCTGTTGCATTAGCAACTTCTCGCGAAGTAAAAGACATATCGCGCATCGCATCAATTATAGCCGTACTATTGATCTTTTTAATATCAATGTGTTTAACTTCGTTTTTTAATAAATCTTTTTTAGATAACTTTTTCATATTTATAATATTTTAAAATTTATTACATAAAAAACTTATAACCAATCATTTTGTAAATTAGCTTAGCTGCTAAAAAATTTGGTGCCTTATTGTTTTTATTTGGACATAATTCGACAACATCAAAACCTACAACATTTCGTTTTTTAAAAGTCTCTTCTAACAATTCAAGAGTATCGTACCATTGCAAACCACCAGGTTCTGGCGTTCCTGTCGATGGCATAATAGATGGATCGAATACATCTAAATCTATAGAGATGTAAACATTATCTGTTTTAATGCTACTTATAACATCTTCTATCCAATATCTGTTATAATATAGTTTATGAGCATAGAATATGTTTTCTTTCTCAAAATTTGATATTTCCTCAATACATTGACTACGAATACCAACATGAACAATAGGGCATAATTCCTTAACACGTGCCATTACGCAAGCATGATTAAATTTTGAACCATCGTATTCATCACGTAAATCGCTATGTGCATCTAAATGTAATACTGTTATGGGATAGTATTCTTCAACATGAGCTTTTATTGGACCGTAGCTTATTGAATGTTCACCACCTAAGGTAATAACAAATTTATTTGATACATGTATTTTTGCATGTTTATAAACATCTTCTACCATTTCCTCTGGCGAATTATAAGGGCCAACATACGGTAATGTGTGAATTCCAATAGTATAAAATTCTGTATTATATTCTATATCGTACAATTCCATATTTGCCGATGCTTCTAATATAGCTTCAGGTCCTTTATCTGCTCCTTTTATCCATGTACTTGTACCATCATAGGGAACAGGTAAAATAACTACATTAGAACTTTCATACATCGAAAATTTTTCTTCTAATCCACCAAAGTTATAATTCATCGTTAATAAAAATTTCTTGCAAATATAAGTCTTTCATTTTAATTTATTGATGTTGTTATGTTAAGATTTTATCAATAGTTTGGTTTTGACTTTGTTTAATAAGTAAAAATCTCACATCTTTGCAAAAAAAATAAATATGATAAATTTAGAACTTAGCGAACAAGAAATTGTTAGACGTCAAGCATTAGAAGAATTAAAAAAATTAGGTATTAATCCATATCCAAACGAACCATTTGATGTAAATGTTAAAACAACGCATATTATAAATGAATACGACGATAATTTAAAAAACTTCCAAAATGTTAGTATTGCTGGGCGTATCATGTCAAAGCGTATAATGGGAAACGCATCATTTGCCGAATTGCAAGACGAGTTTGGAAGAATTCAATTATATATAAATAGGGATGAATTATGCCCTGGTGAAGATAAAACTTTGTATAACACTGTATTTAAAAAACTTATAGATATTGGAGATATAGTTGGAGTTACAGGTTTTGTTTTTATTACAAAAATGGGCGAAATAACTATACACGTTAAAAAGTTTAAATTATTAAGTAAATGTTTGCGTCCTTTGCCAATTGTTAAAGAAAAAGATGGAATAATTTACGATGCTTTTACTGATCCAGAACAACGATATAGAAACAGAAGTTTAGATTTAATTGTAAATTCGCAAAATAAGGAGATTTTTAAGAAACGAACAATTCTTGTTAATACTATAAGAAATTTTTTAAATGAAAAAGGCTACTGGGAAGTAGAAACTCCTATATTACAACCGATATACGGGGGTGCAGCTGCACGACCTTTTAAAACACACCACAATGCACTCGATATGACTTTATATCTTAGAATAGCAAACGAATTATATCTAAAGAGGCTTATTGTTGGTGGTTTCGACGGAGTTTATGAATTTTCAAAAGACTTTAGAAACGAAGGAATGGATCGTTTTCACAATCCGGAATTTACTCAAATGGAACTTTATGTTGCATATAAAGATTACTATTGGATGATGGAATTAGTGGAAGAAATGGTTGAAAAAGTTGCAATTGCACTTCACGGAAAAACTGAGGTTAGAGTAGGGGAAAACATTATAAACTTCAAAAGGCCATGGAAACGTTATACTATGTTTGAAGCCATACAGCATTTTACCGGATTCGATATTAGTAACAGCAACGAAGAAGAATTAAGAAAAATTGCACAAAAATTAAATGTTGTTGTTGATAATACAATGGGAAAAGGTAAAATAATAGATGCCATTTTTGGAGATTTATGCGAACCACACATTATTCAACCAACATTTATTATGGATTATCCTATAGAAATGTCGCCATTGGCAAAAAAACATCGAAGCATAGAAGGTTTAGTTGAACGTTTCGAGGCAATTTGTAATGGTAAAGAAATATGTAATGCTTATACAGAGTTAAACGATCCAATTGACCAGCGTGAAAGATTTGAAGAACAATTACTTCTTGCAAAACGGGGTGACGAAGAAGCTATGATGCTCGACGAAGATTTTCTTAAAGCTCTTGAATATGCAATGCCACCAACTGCTGGATTAGGTATAGGAATAGACAGATTAACAATGATAATGACTAACCAGAATTCTATTCAGGAAGTAATCTTTTTTCCACAAATGCGACCAGAAAAGAGAATTCAACCCGATGAACCAGAAAAATATTCTCAATTAGGAATAAACGAAAACTGGATTCCTCTAATACAAAAAGCAGGCTATTTAACTGTCGAAATGCTTAAAAAAGCTAATCCCAACAAATTACATCAAGAACTTTGTGGATTAAATAAAAAGTATAAATTAAACCTTCAAAACCCAACAATAGAAGATGTTAAATCTTGGATAGAATAACTTATAAAAATTATGAAGCTATTTTACAGGTGCATTTTTTAATAATTCTACAAGAAAGTCCCAAAATTTTTGAACAGTAGTTATGTGAACTTCTTCATCGGGCGAATGAGGATAACGAATTGTAGGTCCTATTGATATAATATCGAGATAAGGATAAGTACCTAATATAATACCACACTCAAGGCCAGCATGAATAGCTTTTATTTCGGGAGTTTTACCATATTTGTTAAAATAAACATCTTGTGCTTTTTTCAATATTGCTGAATTTACATTAGGCTTCCAACCAGGATATCCACTTGTAAATTCAACTTTTGCTCCACCTAAAACAAAAGTACTGTGAATGGCTTCAGACAAATCTTTTTTCGCAGAATCAACAGAACTTCTTAATAAACAATTAATTAAAATTTGATTTTCATTTACTTTAATAGAAGCTAAATTATTTGATGTTTCAACTAAATTAGGCATTTCATCGCTCATCCTTATCACACCATTAGGACAGGCATAAATACAATTAATTAAATTATCCTGTGTTGTTTTATCAATAATCCATTCTGGTTTATTTGTTTTTTCTGTGAAGAATGACAAATCTGGCTCTACTATACCATATTCGTTTTTATAAATAGATTCAAACTCTTTAATAGCAGCTACGAAATTACTTTCGAGTTCACTTGGCAAAGTTACCCATACAAAAGCTTCACGCGGAATTGCATTTCGTAAACTTCCACCGTCAATATTTGATATTCTTATGTGAAATTTTTTTGTTGCATATTTTAAAAACCGATTCATCAATTTGTTAGCGTTAGCTCTTCCGGTATTAATATCCATTCCAGAGTGTCCACCTTTTAAACCTATTAAAGAAATTTTATAGGCTACATTATCAACAGGTAAAGGTTCTTTCTTAAATGTAAAAGATATATTTGCATCCATTCCGCCAGCACATCCAATATAAATTTCCCCTTCATCTTCAGAATCTAAATTTATTAAAATTTCTCCTTTCAAAATTCCAGGTTTTAACCCAAAAGCGCCATTCATTCCAGCTTCTTCGTCAATGGTAAAAAGAGCTTCTATGTAACCGTGTTCTATTTCTTTCGATTGTAATATTGCTAAAGCCGCTGCAACGCCAATACCGTTATCAGCTCCTAAGGTTGTACCGTTAGCTTTAACTTTATCACCAACAATTATTGGTTCTATGGGATCTTTTTCAAAATCGTGAACCTTGTCGGAATTCTTTTGAGGCACCATGTCGAGATGGCCTTGTAAAATTATTCCTTTTCTGTTTTCGTAACCAGGTGTTGCCGATTTTTTTATAATAACATTTCCTACATCGTCTATAATCGTTTCGAGACCTAAATTTTCGGCAAATTGTTTTACAAAAGCAGATAACTGTTGTTCTTTCTTCGAAGGATGGGGAATATTACAAATTTGTTCAAAAATTTCCCATACTGCTTTTGGTTCTAAATTACTTAATTTACCCATAATTTTAAATTTTTATTTTTGCTTTAAAGTTAAATAAATAAATTCAAAGTTTAGAGATTAGCTGAAAATTATTAATTTTAATTTAAATAGTTTTTTTTGAAAAAAATTTGTTCAATATGCTTTTTAGTATAAAATTCCACGACTGAGGTTTTATTAAATAAAGCCATAATGAATATATATTGCTTAACTTAAAACTTAAAATAAACTTATCTATTAAATTTATATTCAATGTATTAATATTATATTTACTTAGCTGTAAATAATAAAACGAACCTGGTATTGCATATTCTTTTTTAATTTTGTGACGTCGCCACTCTTCATTAACCCAATGTATAACTTTAAGGTGTGATGGTAACTGATGTTCAGATTTTAGCAGTTTTTTTACAAATAACCATTTATCTTCGTTTGTAAAATCAATTATATAATTTTGAAGAGATAACTCCTTTATGTATTTATTAAGTATTATTATAGGTTTGTTCCAATCTTTATTTTCTGAGTTAATTGAGCTATATGCTTCTTCGTAGCATAGTTTCATCAAAATGCTATTTTTCGGACACTTCATTATGTTACCTACGGTATCGAAGACATGATGTTTTCTAAATACGAAAGGATATTCGTAGTTTAATGGCGATAAACAAGTAACATCCATATCGACCCACCATCCACCATATTTATAAAGCAAAGCATATCGAAAAATATCTGAAAAACCAGCATAACTACCTTTACCGTGCCCATATTGATTTGAATGCTTATAATTAAAAATATTTTCTTTTGGAATAATTTCGTTAGCGTCTCTTACGAAAACTTGAGGTGGGAGAGGGGTTTTTATTGGCTCGTAAATCCATAAATAAAAGTCATGACCGAAATTGATAAATGAGTGTATTGTAAGCAATTCTAAATTGCCAAGTTTATTTCCAATCCATAATCCGTTAACAATTTTGTTTTCTTCGAGCATCGTTTAAATAATCTATAATTTTATTGGCTAAAACTTCTGCAAGTATAATTTTCGATTCATTAGTCCATCCTGCAATGTGAGGTGTAATTATTACATTTGGAAGTTTTAAAAGTTCTGAAAAAACGTTATTCATACTAATTTTTTCGAAAGATGTATCTTCAAATTCTAATACATCAAGAGCTGCACCTAATATTTTTTTTTCTTTTAGACCATTTAATAAAGCTTTGGTATTTACGATACTGCCTCTCGAAGTATTTATTAAATAAAAAGGTTTTTTACAATTATTTATAAATGTATAATCAAAGTAATAATATGTTTCTTTCGTTAATGGTACGTGAAAACTTATTATATCTGCTTCTTTTTGAATATGTTCTAATGATGTTTCTAAAATTGTTGAATTTCCAAAACCGCTTTTGTATTTGTCGTAAACTAAAATACGACAATCAAAAGATACAAGTTTTTTACAAAATTCACTGCCAGTATTTCCATAACCTATAATGCCAATTGTTTTTCCTTTAATTTCAGTCCCTCTGTTTTCTTCACGCAGCCATATACCTTTTTTTATTTCTTCATAAGACTTACAAATATTGTTGAGTAATGATAAAAGCATTCCTAAAGCATGTTCTGCAACGGCATTTCTATTTCCTTCTGGAGAATTAAAACAAGCGATATTTAGCTCCTGTGCTACTTTAACATCAATATTTTCCATTCCTGAACCAATCCGCCCAATACATTTTAGTTTTTTTGCCTTTTTTAATAATGTTTCGTCTAATTTGAATTTGCTTCTGATAATTATACCATCAAAATTTTCGACAATTTCTAAGGCTTTATCGTAAGTTAAATTTTCAATGTAAATGGTTTCTATACCAAAATTCTTCAGTTTATTTATAAGTATATCGTGTACTGAATCAATTATTAAAAATTTCATTCCGTATATTATGTTAAATAGGTTTACGGTCGAAAAATGGATTTTTGTTTGTAGCAGATAATGGTATTCCTAAAGCAGCTTTAACATTTGATGAAAAAAAATTAAGTTCAATTGCTGCTTTACCTACCGAAAACATTATACGATTATCAATACGATAATCAGCTGCTAATGAAACTGCCGAACCAACGGAAATACCTAAATCTGTTAAATTGTAAACACAAGGATGTTCTGAATTTTTTTCTTTCTCAGTACAAGTTTTCCAACCACACCATCCACAATTTTTTAATCCTAACGATTTATATTCTGTACCAACTAATAAAATTGCAGAAGCTTGTTTAATATTTTCTGCATCGCGTTTAAAAAAAGCTACGTTATCTCGTTCGCTAATTTTTTCCATTTGATTTGATAATGTTAAAATATCTTCATCAGTTACAACTAATATTTCTAAATTATCAATGCCTCTGGCTTTTGGTGCTGTTTGTATTGCCAGCGCTATTTGTTTTGCTATTTCAACAATAGTTTTACTTTTTAATTCATTAAAATTTATTTTCATAAATGTCCTATAATTTATATTATGTTAAATAGCATATATTCATTTTAAAAAGTTATATTTCAATTTTAATTTAACCATCTCCTCTTTTCTTTGCAGATGTTTATAAGAGTCGTAAAGACAAATAATATTTTCAGTTGATTTTAAATTGTTTTTTATCGCATTTTCGTTATAAAAAACAGATAATTTCATTTCTTCGATGTATTTATCTTTAAGTTTTCTGTATCGTTCTATGTTATTTTCGTCTTTATTTATAAGTTCTTTTGCTAATTTTAGATAATAAATTGCATTATTATAATGAATTAAAGCTAATTGACTTGAAATTAATGTATCGTCTGGAAACTTTTTGTATGTTTTTGTCAATATATCAATTGACGTGGCTGTATCTTTACAAAAATAAAAATAACGTGCTATTTCTAACTGAACATTTTTGTTTTCATATTGGTTTGATAAATTGTTTACAATTTTTTCATTGCAACGACCATTTTTTAATAGTTGTTTTAATGTTGAAATCATTATTTCTTCATTAATTTCTATTGAATTATAGTTTATATAATTTAATATTTCTAGCATTTTGTTTATTTCATTTGCATTATTGTAGTATATAATTAACATTTCTGCAGTTTCTTTTTTGTATTCGCTTGGAACATTATAATTATCGAAACATTATTTTGTGCTTTTATATTGAGTGGAAAAAATAATAACAGCTGTAATATTTTAAAAATGATATTATTTATATAGCTCGTTTTCAATTTGTTCGGCTTTTATTTTATCGTTTAAAGATGTATATGCTTTCAACAACATATTAAGTACATTTTTATTTCTTGGTTCTAATTCTTTAGCATTTTCTAAATAAGGTATGGCTTTTTTAAATAAAAATTCATATTCAGAAGATGTTTCGCGTTGTTTATAAGCATTTACACCTGCATTATAATATATAACTCCAATATTGTAATATGTATTGAATAATATTTTTTTATCGGTAGGATTTTCTTTTAATACTTTTTCGAAATATTCAATGGCACGTGCTTTATATTGATCGGCTGTGCTCTGATAGCCTTTTCTTGAGTATTCTTTTGCAATATTGTTGTATGCTTGTCCTAATACAAACAACATCTTTAAATCGGGATTCTTATTTTGTTGCACTACTTTTTCCATTAAATCGGTCATTTCGGTCATTTTTTTCATTTTACTGAATAAATCAATAGCTGTCATTATAATATCGGGGTTTTCGGGATAAACTTCAAGTCCTTTAAGAGCCACTCCTCTTGCAGAAAAAGTATCTTTAGCTGTAAGTAACATTTCTGTATAGTAAATGTAAGCTAAAGGGATGCCTGCTTGCCGTGCCTGACTAACTGGAACATTTAATAGTACAAGTTTATCGAAAAAATGCTTCGCTTTGTCGTGTTGATTACTTTTATATGCCGAAATTGCAGTATATAAATAAACAGACTGTAAAGAAACTTTGTTAAACTCAAGTAAATTAGTTACAATTACCTGATCATTTCCAAGTACATCAATAGTTTCTAAAAATTTTTCGAAATTGTTAAATGCTTCTATAAAATTTTCGTTAATATTTTTTTCTATTCCGTTATTATACAATAATATAGCTTTATTGTAAAAAATAGTACTTAAATCGAAAAGTACGTTTATACGTTCCGATTCCAATATTTTCCTTTTGTCGAGTTCTTTCGATTTTTTTACTGCTTCGAGGGCTTCAAATTCTGCATTAGGTGCCAGCTTCTTATAGACAACACTTTTTGCCATTTCAGTATAAACATAAGCTTTTAAATACCAATTTTCGGCATTTTGTGAAGTAGTAGGATCGGTAGTTAATTTGTCAACCTGTATTTTAGCTTTATCTAATTTACCTTCTATTTGTTGTATAAAATTTTCTCCCTTGTTTGAAGGTTTATTTTGAGAATATAAAATAATTTGCATCCAACAAAATAAAAGCCCTGTAATATAAAATTTTAATAATGTTATTCTTGCAACCATAAATTTATTTGATTTAATTTATCTGATTGATTAGTTAGGGTATAAATGGTTTTTAACATTTTTAAAACAATTTCTTCTTTTTGATATTCGTTCACGTAGGTTTCCAAATAAGGTTGAGATTGCTTGTACACTTCAATAGCCTGGTTTTGTTCTGTTTTATTCATTGCCTTTTTTATTAGCTTTGTTGCACGGTTATAGTACATAGTTCCTAAGTTATATAAAGCATCCTGATATTTTGGATCGTATTGTAGTGATTTTTTGTATAGAGTTTCTGCCTCGTTTTCTTTTCCCATTTGTTCGTATATGCTTGCTTTAATAAAATACAACACAGCGTTTTCAGGTTCAATTTTTAATGCTTCATTGGTATATTTCAATACCTCGTCTGTTTGATTGCTTTTTAAATAAATATTAATTATTTCAGAATAAAATTTTATTGCTTCACCGGGAAAAACAGTAATTCCTTGTTTTAGTATTTCTATACATTTTTCTTTTTGTCCGTTAGTAAAATATAACTGACTCAATTCTATGTAAATATTTGAACCTCCAAATTTTAATTGCTTTAACGTTTCGTAATAATTTATTGATTTTGATATTTGTTGCGATTTTTCTGCAGCTAAAGCAGCATTGTATATTGAAATAGTATCTATTGTGTTTATTGCTGGAAGTTTATTAATTTTTATTGAATTTTCGAAATACTCAAGACTTTTAGCATATTTTTTTTGGTTAAATAAGTAAACGCCTTCGTAATTAAATTGTGCAGCAATACTTTTTAATGCATCAATTGTTTCTTTGTAAAATTTTTTTTGTTTATCAAGTTCAAGAACTTTTAAGAAAGCATTGTACGATTTTTCAAGTGCGTCTGTGCTAATTTCTTGAATTTTTTTGTCTGGTGAACCAAAAATTGCAAGATATATTTGCCCATAATAATACCATATTGAATAATCGTTTTGACTTGTATTTTGTAATATTGCTTTATCTGCTAATTCTTTTGCTTTTATTGCATCTCCATCTATTAAAGCTTTTTGTAGGTCGTTTGAAGTAATTTGTGAATAGCTTAAATTACCAATAAAAAATAATATTATTAAAAGTAAGTTTTTCATAAAAACAAAGTTACAAAAAAAGGGGAATTTTATCCCCTTTTCATTTTTATTTTTTTAACTCATCTATTTTTTTCTTAACAATATCGTACTTATCTAACATTTGTAAACGATAGTATGCAATTTTCAATGATTCGAGAGTTGGCAAATCATTAGGATTCAACTTGTATGCTTCTTCGAGATATGGAAGTGCTTGTTTCATTTTTTCATCACCTTTGTTTTTTAAAACTTTATATTTATTGTTATCTGGTTCGTTGTTTGCTTGGTTATAAATATCTGCAGCTTGGTTGAAATATACGGCCCCTAAATTGTATTGATAATCAAACACATCTGATTTTAGCTCTATTGCTTTTTTATAACATTCTATTGCCTTGTCGTAGTCTTTATCGTTCGAGTCATAAATAGTTCCTAATGCAAAGTGATATGTTGGATTGCTTGTATCGTTTTGAATAGCTATTTGTAGATAATTTTTTGCTTCGTTAACTTGTTTTGTTGTTAAATAATGATTTATTAATTCTACTACTAATAAATTGTTATCTTTTGGATATTTTTCAATGCCTTTTTTTAAGGTTTCAACAAATTTAACTGTATCACCTTTTTGGCGATAACTATCAGCTAAAAAGAAATAAGTGTTGGCTTTTTCTTTATTATCGGTACCGTAATTTAACTTAGTGCAAGTTTTAAACATTTCTATTGCTTCATCGTATTTTTTTGATTTTAGTGCAGCCAAACCAGCATAATAAATAACAGGTGTATCAACTTTACCAGACATACCTGAAACAAATAATGAGCTTTTAAAGAATTTTAATGATTTTTCATATTCTTTTGTGTTTTGATATGCATCAATTCCTTTATTTACAAAAATATTTGCTAACGTAGGATATTGATTTATAATAATATCCGCAGTAATTTCCTGATCTGTATATTTTGTTTTTTGATCCATTAATGCTTTATAAAAAGACATTAAATCTTCTGGTTTGTTTTCGATATCTAACTTTTGTAAGTTTGGATCTAAAAAATTGAACAGTAATGCTTTTTTGAATGCTTCAAAAGCTTTTATTGAAGCTTCAGCATCTAGTTTTTTATATTCCTTACTTACATGAATTCCTTGATATATTAGCCCTCTGTAATACCATACTCTTGGGTCTTTTTGATTTCTATCGCATGTAATGCAAAAGTCGCTCATTTCTTTTGCTTTATCTAGTTCGCCGTATTTATAATAATTGTAAGAACTAACACGGCAAGAACTACAAGATTGCGATAAAACGTAACCTGTTGTTACACAGATAAAACTAACAATTAAAAATATTTTTTTCATAAGTTAATAGTTATTATTGGTTTTTTATATCAATTTCTTTGCCATTTTCTGTATTTTCTTCATCTCCATTAGTTTCTATATATGTGATAGAAGCAATTTCATCGCCATCTTTTAAGTTTATTAAACGAACTCCTTGCGTGCTTCTTCCCATAAGTCTTAAATCTTTCACAGCTAAACGTATAGCAATACCAGTTTTTGTGATTATCATCAAGTGGTCTGTTTCTATAACTCCTTTTAGTGCGAATAGTTTACCTGTTTTTTCGGTAATATTCATTGTTTTTACTCCCTTCCCTCCTCTATTTGTAATTGGATATTCTGATATTTTTGAGCGTTTTCCATATCCATTTTCTGAAACAACAAGAATGTCTTCCGATTCATTTTCTACACAAACCATTCCTACTGCACCACCATGTACAGGATCAACTAATGTAATTCCTTTGACACCTGCAGCATTTCTTCCCATTGGTCTAACTTTATTTTCATGAAAGCGAACAGCACGTCCACCTCTATTTGCTATAACTATGTGATGATTACCGTTTGTTAACTTAGCTTCAATAAGTTCATCGCCCTCATTTATGTTAATTGCAATAATTCCGTTAGAACGTGGTCGTGAGTATGCTTCTAAAGTAGTTTTTTTAATTATACCTTTTTTGGTACATAAAACAATAAAATGACTCTTAATGTATTCTGGATCGTCGAGTTTTTGTACGTGGACGTATGCTTTAATTTTGTCGCCTTGTTCAATATTTAATATATTTTGTATGGCCCTTCCTCTTGAAGTTTTAGAGCCCTCAGGTATTTCATAAACTTTTAGCCAATAGCATCGACCTTTTTCTGAGAATAGTAATAATGTGTTATGCATTTTAGCAACATAAACATGTTCTATATAATCTTCTTCTCTTACATCGCTTGCTTTTGAACCTATTCCTCCTCTATTCTGAAGTTTATATTCGCTTAATAAAGTTCGTTTAACATATCCAAGATAAGAAATTGTAATAACAACATCGTCGTTTGCATAAAAGTCTTCGGGATTGAATTCTTCAGCAGCGTATTCTATTGATGTTCTGCGTTCATCACCATATTTTTCTTTAAGAGAAATTAGTTCATCTTTAATAATTTGCATGCGAATTGATTCATTTTCTAATATTTCTTTAAGTCTTTTAATGGTTTCTTGCAATTCGTTGTATTCAGATTGTAATTTTTCACGTTCAAGCCCTGTAAGTGTTTGTAATCGCATTGCTAAAATAGCTTTAGCTTGTTCTTCAGTTAATTTGAATTGTTCTATTAAACCTTCTTTAGCTTTTTCAACAGTTTCTGAATTACGAATAAGGCTAATTACTTCATCTATGTGATCGAGTGCTATTAACAAACCTTCTAATATATGAGCTCTTTGCTCTGCTTGTTTTAGTTCGTATTCTGTTCTTCGAATTACTACTTGATGGCGATGTTCTACATAATATTTTATAAGTTCAACTATATTAAGTTGTTTTGGTTTTCCGTTAACCAAACAAATATTATTAACATTAAAAGAACTTTGTAGAGCTGTGTGTTTATATAAGCTATTTAATACAACATTAGCATTAGCATCACGTTTAATATCAATAACAATTCGCATTCCGTTGCGATCGGACTCATCTGCAATATTTGAAATACCGTCTATTTTCTTTTCATTAACCAGGTCGGCTATTTTCTTAATCAATTCAGATTTATTAACTTGATATGGTATTTCGCTAATAATAATAGATTCTGTATTGTTTTCAACTTCAATTGTTGCCTTAGCACGAACAACAATTTTTCCTTTACCTGTTAAAAAAGCTTCTTTTACGCCTTCATAACCATATATTATACCACCAGTAGGAAAGTCGGGAGCAATAATATATTTTATTATTTCTTCTGGCGTAATGTTTTTATTATCAATATATGCTATTGTTGCGTTAACTACTTCTTTTAAATTATGTGGTGCCATATTAGTTGCCATACCAACAGCTATTCCCGATGCACCATTTATAAGCAAAAAAGGAACTTTAGCAGGTAAAACAACGGGTTCTTGAAGTGTGTCGTCGAAATTGTTTCTAAAATCAACCGTGTTTTTATCAATATCGGCAAGCATTTCTTCTGCAAGGCGATTTAGTCTTGCTTCTGTATAACGCATAGCAGCAGGTGGATCGCCATCAATTGAACCAAAATTACCCTGTCCATCAATTAAAGGATAACGTAATGACCAGTATTGTGCCATGCGTACCATAGCTTCGTAAACAGACGAATCGCCATGGGGGTGATATTTACCCAAAACTTCCCCAACTATTCTTGCCGATTTTTTATATGGTTTGTTTGATAAATTTCCAAGTTCATACATCCCATATAGTACCCTACGGTGTACTGGTTTTAAACCGTCTCTTACATCAGGTAAAGCGCGAGATACAATTACCGACATTGAATAATCAATGTACGATTCTTGCATTTGTTGTTCAATGTTTACTTTTAAAATATTTTCACCAACAAAATTTTCCATTGCCTTATTATCAATTAGTTACAATATTGTTTCGATTTTTTTTTAGAATTGCTAAGATACTATTTTCCAAGTTTTATTAAAAATGGTTTTAATATTTTTTTTAATTAACAATTTTATGTTCAAATTTAGTTTAGTTAGGCTTTGTTTTTAAATACTAATGTTAGTATTTTTGTTAGTTATAAAGTTTTTTTTTACATGATGAATTTTAATTTTTCAAATAAAGTAAATGATATTATAAGCTTCAGTAGAGAAGAAGCTGTTAGGCTTGGAAATGATATGATTTTAGTAGATCATCTTTTTTTAGGAATGATTCGTGATGGTAATTCAGATGCTTTAGATTTACTAAAATCGTTAAATATAAACTTAACAGATACACGAAAAAAAATAGAAAATTACTTAAAAAAGGACAAACCTCTTCATCTTCAAGAATCAGATGAGCTTCCTTTCTCAAAAGCAGCTTTGAGAGTGATGAAGTTGGTTGATTTAGAAGCTTTATCTTTAAAAAGTAAAATTATTGAACCAACACATCTGTTGTTAGCTATTTTGAAAGATGAAACGGCGTACGTTACAAATATATTGATGGAAGAAGGAATTGAATATGAAACTGTAAAAAGACTTTTAACTGAGGATATGCCGAGAATGCAATCTGATGATGATGACGACGACGATAAGCCTACATTTAGTTCTCGAGGTCAAAGTTCGGGAAAATCAAGTTCTAACGAAACTCCATTTCTCGACAATTTTGGCATAGATTTAACTAAGGCAGCCGAAGAAGGTAGGCTAGATCCTATTGTTGGGCGAGAAGTTGAAATAGAACGCTTATCTCAAATATTAAGCCGTCGTAAAAAGAATAATCCTGTACTTATTGGTGATCCTGGTGTTGGAAAATCGGCAATTGTAGAAGGGCTAGCAACAAGGATTGTTCAACGTAAAGTATCGAGGTTATTATTCGATAAAAGAATAGTAGCTTTAGACTTAGCAGCAATTGTAGCAGGTACAAAATATCGTGGTCAGTTTGAAGAACGAATTAAAGCTATACTTTCCGAACTTGTTAAAAATCCTAACATTATTTTGTTTATAGATGAAATTCATACGCTTGTTGGTGCTGGTAGTGCAACAGGTTCGCTTGATGCAGCCAATATGCTAAAACCTGCTTTAGCTCGTGGCGATATACAATGTATAGGTGCAACTACTCTTGATGAATATCGCCAATATATTGAGAAAGATGGTGCTTTAGAACGAAGATTTCAAAAGGTTATTGTTGATCCTACAACTATTGAAGAAACTATAAATATTTTAAAAAACATTAAAGAACGTTATGAAGATCATCACAATGTTATATATACTCCAGAAGCTATAGAAGCATGCGTTAAATTAACACATAGATATATAACAGACCGTTTGCTTCCTGATAAAGCTATAGATGCAATGGATGAAGCAGGTTCTCGTGTTCACATAAAAAATATAAAAGTACCTCAAACAATAATTAAGCTGGAAAATGAATTAGAAGTAATTCGTAAAGAAAAAATTATAGCTGTTAAATCACAAAGGTTTGAACAAGCTGCTAATTTAAGAGATCAGGAAAAAAAACTGATACAAAAAATTGAAATGGAGAAGGATTTGTGGGAGAAAAATATGTCTAAAAATCGTCATATTGTAACAGAAGAGAATGTTGCCGAAGTAGTAGCAATGATGACAGGCGTTCCCGTACAGCGAATTGCCCAGTCAGAAAGTAATAAGCTACTTAATATGTTTGATGATATAAAGAGTAAAATAATAGGTCAAGATGAAGCTATAAAGAAAATAGTAAAAGCAATACAACGTAACAGAGCTGGTTTAAAAGACCCAAATAAACCAATTGGTACTTTTATATTCTTAGGTCCTACAGGTGTTGGAAAAACTCAATTAGCAAAAGTTTTAGCAGAGTACTTGTTCGATAATAGCGAAAACCTTATTCGCATTGATATGAGCGAATACATGGAAAAATTTAGCGTTTCGCGTTTGGTTGGTGCTCCTCCTGGTTATGTAGGATACGAAGAAGGCGGACAGCTAACCGAAAAAGTACGTCGTCGCCCCTACTCCGTCGTATTACTCGATGAAATAGAAAAAGCTCATCCCGATGTTTTCCATATTTTATTACAGGTTTTAGATGAAGGAAGATTAACAGATAGTTTAGGGCGAAGAGTTGATTTTAGAAATACCATTGTAATTATGACCAGTAATATTGGAACCAGACAATTACAAGAATATGGAAGAGGTGTAGGATTTGAAACAAAAGCCAAAAAAGATTCTTATAGTATTCATGCAAAAAGCATCATAGAAAACGCTCTACGAAAAACTTTTGCACCAGAATTTTTAAATCGTATTGATGATGTTGTTATGTTTAATCCACTAACAAAAGAAGATATAGACAAAATTATTGATATTGAACTGAAAGGCTTATTAAACAGAGTTAAACAAATGGGTTACGATATTAATATTAGTCTAAAAGCAAAAGAATATATAGCAAATAAAGGTTTTGATGCGCAATTTGGTGCTCGACCTTTAAAACGTGCTTTGCAAAAGTATGTTGAAGATCCTTTAGCAGAAGCAATTATTAAACATCAGCCAAAACCAGGCGACTTATTAGTAGTGGATTATGAACCAAATTCTGATGAATTAACCTTCAATATTTCATCAAAAACTAAGACCGATGCAAATGAAAAAGAATGAAGTTAATAGCTAAAACGTTTCAAGGAATAGAAAAGGTTCTTTATGATGAACTTTCTAAAAAGAATTTTAAAAAACCAACAATCCACATCAGAGCCGTTTCGTTTGAGGGTGATCTTTTTGACTTATATCGTGCAAATTATACCTTATCTACAGCACTTAGAATTTTAATGTTATTAAAATCTGAAAAAATTACTAACGAAATCGATCTTTATAAATTTTTATATTCAATCAAATGGAATGATTTTTTTTCTGTTAATAAAAGTTTTCGTGTAGATGTTACATTAACAACCAACAGATTTAGCAATAGTTTGTTTTTAGCTCAAAAAGCAAAAGATGCAATTGTAGATCGTTTTAGAAAAGAAATAAACATAAGACCTTCTGTTGATACATTAAATCCGGATGTAATAATTCATATTCATATAAACGAAAAAGAAACTAATGTTTATTTAGACAGCTCTGGCGAAACTTTGAACAAAAGAGGGTATAAACATTACACATCTGAAGCACCTTTAAACGAAGTTATGGCACGTGGTTTAATAAAACTTGCTAAATGGGACGCAAAAACACCTTTGCTTGATATTATGTGCGGTTCTGGAACAATTCCTATAGAAGCACATTATGACGCAAACAATATACCTGCAGGTTTTTTAAGAAAACATTATTCCTTTATGAACTGGAATAATTTCGAAAAGTCGTTGTGGGAAAAAGTTATTTACGAAGAAAATTATAAAATAAAAGAAAATTTTGTGAACATTATTGGTCTCGACATAAATAAGTTTGTAATTTTAAATGCCAAAAAAAATATAAAACGTTTGCCATTTCTAGATAATATTACATTTAATCAAAGAGATTTTCTCGATAAACCATATTCTTTTTCAAATGGAATTATTATATCAAATATTCCTTACAATGAAAGAATTCAAATAAACAACGTTCAGAATTTTTATCGTAAAATTGGTGATATGCTAAAATTCAATTATTCAACAAATTCTGTTTGGTTGCTTGTAAAGAAAGATGTTTCAAAATACATTAGTTTAAAGCCTAAAATTAAAATACCTTTATTAAACGGCAAAATTGAATGTACATTTAATTATTATCCCCTTTATTAGAAGCCTCTCTTTTTATAATATTTTTGATGATATTCTTCAGCTATATAATATTTAGTAATCGGTTGAACTTCGGTTACAATTTTTGAATTTTTATAAGCGTCAGAATTTTGAAGTTTTTCTATTATTTTTTCGGCAATTTTCTTTTGTTCGTCGTTATAATAAAATATAGCAGAGCGGTATTGACTTCCTACATCTGGTCCTTGACGGTTTAATTGTGTAGGATCGTGTATTTGAAAATAAAAGTTCAATAATTCGTTTGTAGTAATAATAGAAGTATCGTATTTAACATAAACAGCCTCGGTATGTCCAGTATTATCTTTGCATACTTCTTGGTAAGTAGGATTTTCAGTAAAACCACCAGTATAAACTGCCTTCGTTTCAATAACACCTTTTAATTTATCGAATTTATATTGAACCGACCAAAAACATCCGGCTGCAAGTATAATTTCACTTACCATAAAAAATTTAAACGTTTAAGCTACCAATAAGATTTGTAATTTTTTCTATACCTTGTTGTTTCATATATTCTTCAATTCCTTCAATAATTTTAATAGTAGCTTGTGGATCAATAAAATTAGCTGTTCCAATTTGTACTGCAGATGCACCTACAATTAAAAATTCAATAGCATCAGAAGCTGTCATAATACCACCAATTCCTATTACAGGTATTTTAACTGCTTTAGCTACTTGCCAAACCATACGTAATGCAATCGGTTTTATAGCAGGACCAGATAAACCACCTGTAATGGTTGAAAGTATGGGGCGTCGTGTTTTAATATCAATAGCCATACCAAGCAGTGTATTTATTAGCGAAACAGCATCTGCTCCTTCTTCTTCTACAACTTTAGCTATCTCTACAATATTTGTTACATTCGGCGATAATTTTACAATCATAGTTTTAGGATAAACTTTTCGCACAGCCGATACAACCATTTTTGCTCCTGGACAGGAAGTCCCAAAAGCCATACCACCTTCTTTAATATTTGGGCAACTGATATTAATCTCTACTGCTGTTATTTTATCAAGTGGAACTAATTTTTCGCAAATTTCTACATATTCTTCAACAGTAGAACCAGATACATTTACTATAATTTGCGTATTGTAATTTTTTATTCGTGGATAAATGTTTTCAATAAAATAATCTACTCCTTTATTTTGAAGTCCTACGGCATTAAGCATACCAGAAGGTGTTTCTGCCATTCGGGGATATGGATTACCTTCACGTGGTTTTAATGTAGTTCCTTTTACAATAAATCCACCTAAACGATTTAAATCAATAAAATCGGCAAATTCTTCACCATATCCGAAGGTTCCAGAAGCCGTTAATACAGGATTTTTTAATTTTAAATTATGAATACTAACCGATAAATCTACCATAATAAATCTTTGGAATTAAAAATAGGACCTTCTGTGCACACACACAAATTACCATATATAGTAGGTGTTACACAACACAAGCATACTCCTATTCCGCAAGCCATAGTGTTTTCTAATGAGACTTGACAAGGAATATTATTTTCGTTTGCACGTTTTGCAACAGCTTTCATCATAACTTCAGGTCCACAAGTAAAAATTAGTTCGTATTTACTCAATTTTTGCATAATTTCGTGATGAATAACATAACCTTTTGTTCCTATTGTCCCATCTTCGGTTGTGATGTATATGTTTCCATATTTCTTATATTCTTCTATTTCTATCAGATCATCGGTAGTCTTTACGCCGATGAGAATATCAATCTTTATGTTTTTTTTGTGTAAATGTTTTGCTAACAAAAGTAATGGTGCAACTCCACAACCTCCACCAATTAATAAAGCATTATGTTTTAAATGCTCTATTTTAAAGCCATTACCTAATGGATAAATTATATTAACATTATCGTTTGGTCTTAAGTTTAATAATGAACGTGTTCCTTTACCTACAACTTGTATTAATAATTTTATAACATTATTTTTTTCATCTACATCGTGAATTGAAAATGGCCGACGTAAAAAGACTTCGGAAGTATTAGGCACAGCCAATTCTAAAAATTGACCAGGTTTTATTTCGTTAACATTATTATTAACTTGCAAATTAAGTATAAAATAATTGTTGTTTAACTTTATGACGTTAATTACTTTGGCAGTATCGATATATTTAGGCATTTTTTTTGTAAAAATAGCTACATTATTTTGAACAAATTATGATGTTTAACATAATTTTCTTCATTTATTTATTTCATAAATACTTGCAGTTCCGTCGTTATATAATAAAAGAATTTTTTCAATTTTTTTGGTTGTATGTTTTATTTCATCAACTTTAACAGTTTTTTCTAAATTCTCAGTTTTTTCTAAATCTTTTGGTTCTAAGTAATCTTCTTGTTTTGTAGGTAAATTATTCTCATTTTGAATAAGCTGGTCGAAAATCGTTGGTTGTCTTTCTGGCTTAAACATTTCGCCCTTCCCAGTTATAAGCCATTCGGCATTTATGTATGGAAAGCGTGCGAGAATTTTTTGTATTAGCTCTAAGCTTGGGTTATTTCGTCCTGACAATATATGCGATATGCTCGAACGTTGGACACCTATTTCGTCAGCAAATTTTGAAGCATTAATATTTTCTACAGTTAAGAATTTTAAAATTCTATCTTTCATTTTTTTCACAAATGTAATAATTTTATTGTTTACAATAATAATTTTATATTGTTTACATATTTAAACCGACACTCGTCTTTTAAAGATTATATAATAATTTATATTTTAAAGTAATGATTTATATAATTTATATAATATCCTTATAAACAGTAATATAAATAAGTTTATTAATTTAATTTTTTACAAATGTACTTTAATTTAATGAGTGTGTATAAATAATCACATTATATAACTAAACTTATTTTATTGATTTTATGATTTTTATAATATTATATTTTTACAAAAATATAATGTGCTTTTTATGTTTATCTATTTTTATCATTGTTTACATTTGTATTACTAAAATCAGCTTTGTTAATTTGATATGAATTTTACATTTGTAAAAATAGGCTAAGTTTTTATTCTTATACATAATACTTTTATCTTTTTTATTTTAAATGAACATTGAAAATTTTGAATTATATTTGCAAAAAGAGCTTAATATATGGGCATAGCATCATCAGAACTAATATTAAATACAGATGGTAGCATTTACCATTTACATCTAAAACCAGAACATATTGCCGATACTATTCTATTAGTTGGCGATCCTGGACGTGTAAAAATGATAAGTAAACATTTTTCAAAAATTGAAGTAGAAATAAACAATCGCGAATTTTACACTAATACAGGTTATTATAAAGGTAAACGCATAACTGCCCTGTCAACTGGTATTGGAACAGATAATATTGACATTGTTTTAAATGAATTAGATGCTTTAGTTAATATTGATTTCAAAACCAGATTGCCAAAAGAAAACAAAACAAGTTTAAATTTAATTCGTTTAGGAACATCTGGAGGGTTGCAAGAAGACGTAAAAGTTGATTCTTTCTTAATAAGTGAAAAAGCCATTGGATTCGACGGGTTATTGAATTTTTATGCACAACGCGATGAAATATCTGAAAAAGACTTTGAAGAATGTTTTTGCAATTATGTAAATTGGCATTATAATTTACCAAAACCTTATGTAGTTTCGGCATCCGACGAAATATTAAATATTTTTAAAAACGATCATAAAACAGGTGTTACGATTTCAGCACCAGGTTTTTATGGACCACAAGGTCGTGTTTTACGCTTACCTATTGTAGATCCTGATATTAATAATAAAATAGAAACTTTTTCATATAATAATTACAAAATTACAAATTACGAAATGGAAAGTTCTGCCTTATTTGGCTTATCGAAGCTTTTAGGACATAAAGCTTTAACTATTTGCGTAATTATTGCAAACAGAGTTACTAAAACTTTTTCAGATGATTATAAATCTAGAGTGGAAGATTTAATTGAATATACATTAAAAAAATTGGCTTAATAATGACAGAACTACTTGCAAAAATAAAATTACTAGATGATCCAGACGAAACTATATATTTAAAAATTAGAGAAAGCATTATTTTTAATGATGGAATAGCAGCTATACCTGTTCTTGAAGAAATATGGAGTAACAGCCTTAATCCTTTAGTTCAAGAACGTATAGAAGAAATAATAAAAACAATACAATTTTTAAATTTAAAAAAAGATTTAAATGAATGGCGTCTTACAGGAAGCAAAGATTTAGCTTACGGTGCATACTTAATAGCTAAATTTCTTTATGCAGACTTATCGTGGGCTTATATTGAAAAAATTATTGACCAAATAAAAAAAGATGTTTGGATTGAACTTAACCAAAACCTTACTGCATTAGAAAAAATTAGGCTTTTAAATCATATAATTTATGATATTTATGGTTTTTCAGCAAATATATCGTTACCTAATTCACCACAAAATTATTTTATAAACAATGTTTTAGAAACAAAAAAAGGAAATGCTATATCTTTAGCTATTTTATATATTAGCATAGCTCAACGCTTAAATTTGCCTGTTTTTGGAGTAGATTTACCTAAAAATTTTATTGCCTGTTATGTAGATCAATTAACAGCTTTTGAAGCTTTTGGCGATAGTATAAATAATAGCGTACTGTTTTATATAAATCCACACAATAGAGGTGGTGTTTTTGGTAGAAAAGAAATTGATTTTTTTCTAAAACAAGCTAAATTAGAACCATTTTCAGAATATTACTCACCAGTATCAAATTTAAAAGTAATCCAACGTCTTGTATCAAACCTTATGGTTACATACGAACAAATGGGATTCGTTGAAAAAGCTAACGAGTTAAATAGTTTGTTGAATATTCTTGAATAAAACAATATTTTTATTTTGTCAATCTTTAATAAATTTATGATAATTTTATGATTTATACTACTCTTTTTTTACATTCATTAGCTTTTAGGCAATTTAATAAAAAAGTTTTAAGCTAAAGATATATAAAGCATTTTAAAGAGTGATTATTATAATTGAAAACAATTTTACAGAAAGATGTAAAATTTTTACAAAATTTTATAACAAAGAATAATACTTAGGGTTTGCTGAAAAATTCAAACTGCAAATTAAGTAATAATTTTTCAAATTCATAGTAAGTTTTCTTTTCAAAAGCAAAAATGTGTAAAAATTTTCTTTCGAGAAAAAAGACAATAAAAAAGAAAAAAGACAATAAAAAATCCCTTAGGATTTTCATGATATTGGTTTTCATCTTCTTTCTCTTTTTGAACATTTGACTTAGCTGAACTCAAACCTAAGGCTTTGTTTATGATGCGTTCGTTCATTTGA
>Ga0308407_1000323_pt1 | contig 37224 bp, 37 predicted proteins | sample HotsprSampleMSe2_FD_203476 | JGI IMG/M metagenome (GOLD analysis project Ga0308407, IMG submission 203476) | Hot spring phototrophic mat microbial communities from Mushroom Spring, Yellowstone National Park, Wyoming, United States - 20060911_MSe2 ...
TCATGTCCCAAAGATACCCCAAAGCCGCTACCCGGTAAAACCCCCGGATGCGGTAGCCGATGTGTTGCACTTGCATGGCATGCCTCCTGGTTCAGAGGAGTGCCAAAGGTTTCTGAGCTTATGCAGGAGGGGGGCGGCGTTACCTGCCGCGCGGTTGCGTGGCTGTGTTCGGGAAAGGGCGCCTACTGCAGCGCCTCGGTTAGCGAGCGTACTTCGGCTGCCGATTCCGCAAGGATCGAACTGAGCGTTTCCCGGTCGAGAACGATTTCGATACGAGAGCGACCGGCGGCGTCGGCGCCCTCCGGCCGCCAATAGAGCGGCGATGGGATGGGAGCGAGCGCTTCGGCCAACAACAAGGTGTCTCCGAGCGAGACGGGAGGTATCGCCAGATAGCCTTCCCACATCTCCTCGATTGCGGTGCGGATCTCGGTTGGCACTTCGAGCTGGACAAGCAGCGCTCTTCCGACCACGACCTCGCCTTCGTCCTGCCAGTCGGGAGGAGGGCCACCTTGCCATTCGGGAACGGCCGCGGCGTGGGCAATCAGGTAGAACCCCGCCACCTCGTGAAGCAACGCGGCGAACAGCGCCGCTTCGGGGTCCTGATGGGTGACGCGTCTGGCAAGAACGAAGGCGAGGGCCGAGGCGTTCGCCGTGTGCTCCCAGAGCAGGCGGGCAAGCTGCTGGAGACGGGGATCGCTGGGTTGGTTGGCCAGCTGTCTGACCAGCTGCGACAGGGCGAGCGAGCGCAAAGTACGCAGACCCAGCCGTGTGACAGCTACCCGAATATCGGCGATCTGTCGTCCTGCACGGTTGTAGACAATGGAGTTGGCCATGGCTACGACGCGCGCGGCCAGCAGCGGCTCGGCCTGCACCAGCTTGGCGACGCGATCGAGCGCGCAATTCGGATCGTCGAGCAGGCGCTTGATGCGCAGACACAGCTCGGCCGAAGTCGGGAATGCCAGCGCGTCTTGCGTCGCTTGGGCAGCAATGGCGCGATAGCGCTCGAGCCGATCGGTTGCGGAATCCACTGGCCTTTCCTCGTCAGAACAATTCTATTTTCTTGCCTTGATCCGATAGGGCGGTTTTGCCGACAAGCAGCGACTTTTCGTATTCGCTCTCGGCCTTGACCATGGCGATGACCTCGGGCCGGTTGATCGCGTTGCGGCGGCAGAAGACAGCGCCGGTCGCCGGGTCGATGATCACCTTGCGCGACCAGGGGCCGCCGAAATCTGAAGCGACGAGCGGAATACCCTCGCGCTCGAGCCATTCCACGGCGAATTTGGCATTGCGTTCGCCGATCGCCATCTGGATCGAGTTCACGATGTTGCCGCCGCCGAAGGCCTTGGCGACCAGCCGCGCGGGCGAAGCGCCTTTGGCGTACATCGCATTGCGCAGCACTTCCATCGCATAGTCACCGTTCAATACGAGCTCTTCTTCGGACAGTTTGCCGCTGGCGCGACTGGGCAGCAAAAAATGATTCATTCCGGCGAGCTTGAGCTTCGGATCGTAGAAACAGACGGCCACGCAGGAACCGAGCAAGGTGGCGATCGGGCGTTCGGTCTGAACTGACCAGCCGCCGGGATTGATGTTCACGGCGAGGCGTTCGAGCTCTTTGGCGGTGGTCACGCTAGCGTCCGTAAGCGATGATTTCGCCGGGAATGCGGTGAAGCGGCACGATCTTGTCGACGCCGCCCATCTCGATGGCTACTTTGGGCATGCCGAAGACTACGCAGGTCGATTCGTCCTCGGCGATGGTTTGTGCGCCGGCGTCGTGCATTTCCTTCAAGCCGCGCGCGCCATCGTCGCCCATGCCGGTCATGATGATCCCGAGCGCGTTGCGGCCAGCCACTTGCGCCACCGAGCGGAACAGCACATCCACCGAGGGTTTGTGGCGATTGACCACCGGACCGTCTTTCACCTCGACGTAATACTGGGCGCCGCTGCGTTTCAACATCATGTGGCGGCCGCCGGGGGCGATCAGGGCGCGGCCCGGCAGCACCCGGTCGCCATCCTTCGCTTCACGCACCTCGATCTCGCACAAGCTGTTGAGGCGTTCGGCGAACATCGCGGTGAATTTTTCCGGCATGTGCTGGACGATGACGATGCCAGTCGTCGTGCGCGGCAGTTGGGTCAGCACGGCTTCCAGCGCCTGGGTACCGCCGGTGGACGTGCCGATCGCGACCACTTTGTCGGTGGTGTTCGTCAACGCGCCGCTGCTGGCGGCCTGGGCGGCGAGCATCGCATCGGCAGACAGCTTCGGCCGCAGGGGGGGCGGCACGATGTTCAGATGGCGCATATTGGCGCGGGCAGCGGCGCGTACCGCGCTGACGATGTCGTCGCCCGATTCCTGCAGGAACTGTTTTACGCCCAACTTCGGCTTGGTGATGATGGCCAGCGCGCCGGCAGCCAGGGCCTCCATCGTCGCCGCTGCACCTTTTTCCGTCAGAGAGGAGCAGACGACGAAGGGCGTCGGATGCTCGGCCATGATCTTCTTGATAAAGGTGATGCCGTCCATGCGTGGCATCTCGATGTCGGTGACGATCACGTCCGGCCAGACCTGTTTCATTTTTTCGATCGCGTAGAGCGGGTCGGCCACCGCGCCGACGACCTCGATGTCGGCTTCCTTTTCCAGCGTTTCCCGGTTGACCTGGCGGACGACGGCGGAGTCGTCGACGAGGAGGACTTTGATCTTGGCCATAAGTTATGCGGGCAAGCGGTAAATGGTCGGTTTGACGGGTTTCAGCGTTTCGGTCAGGCCGTTCAGGCTTTCCGAATGGCCGACGATGAAATAGCCGCCGGGGCGAAGTTTCTCGATCATGCGGGCGATGACTTGGCGCTTGGTGTCATTGTCGAAGTATATCATCACGTTACGCAGGAAGATGACATGGAACTTGCCGATGTCGGGCAGAGGAGCGTTCAGGTTGATCTGCATGAAGCGCGTGTGGCGCCGCAGGGCCGGATCAATGATAAAGCTGCCTTCCTGGGAGCGCACGCCCTTCAGGCAATATTTGCGCAAATACTCGTTCGGCAGGCCACGCGTTCGGTCGAACCAGTATTGACCGCGCTGGGCGATGGCGAGCACGCGGGTGCTGATGTCGGAGCCGAGAATGGTCCATCGGCCGTTTACGCCCAGCGTATCGGCCAGCACCATCGCGATCGTATAGACCTCCTCGCCAGTCGAGCAGGCGCCGCTCCAGATCTCGAGTGATTGCCCGGCTGGATGCTGCGGGACGATAACTTGACGGAGGAAGTCGAAATGCGCCTCCTCGCGGAAAAAGTAGGTTTCGTTGGTGGTCAGGAGATCCACCATCGTCTGTCGCTCGTGCGCGTCGGCGCCACTGGCGACGTAGCGGTAGTAATCGCCGAAGCTCTTGAGCCCCAGGGCTTTCAGCCGTTTGCCGAGACGGCCGACGAGCAGCGCTTTCTTCGAGTCGGCGAGGCTGATGCCGGCGATCTGGTAGATGAGGCGCTGAAACTGGGCAAATTCGGCGTCGGTGATGCTGGGGGTGTCGAGCATTGGGTTGGCGGTTCCATACGGCGGGCGGCAGTTTACCCGTTCGTTCGCCGTCGCTGTGGCGCCGACTTTGGTCGCTGTCATGGCGACGCCTTGACGGCAAAGAATGCCATCAGCTTGTGGAGTTTCTCGACCTGGCCGCTCATTTCCTCGGCGGTGGCGGCGAGTTCCTCGGAAGCGGAGGCATTCTGCTGGGCGGCCTGGTTCAGTTGGCCCATCGCGCTGTTGATCTGGCCGACGCCCTGGCTCTGTTCCTGGCTGGCGGCGGCGATCTCTTGCACCAGGTCGGAGGTCTTCTTGATCAAGGGGACGATTTCGTCGAGCAGGGCGCCGGCCTTTTCGGCGAGCTTGACGGAGCTCGATGCGACCTGGCCGATCTCCTGGGCGGCGACCTGGGAACGCTCGGCGAGCTTGCGCACTTCGGCGGCGACGACGGCGAAGCCCTTGCCGTGCTCGCCAGCGCGGGCGGCTTCGATCGCAGCGTTCAAGGCAAGCAGGTTGGTCTGATAGGCGATGTCGTCGATGATGCCGATCTTGTCGGCGATCTGCTTCATCGCTTCGACGGTTTCCTTGACGGCCTTGCCGCCTTCCTCGGCCTTCTGCGAGGCGGTGGCGGCTATGCCGTCGGTGACCTTGGCGTTCTCGGTGTTCTGGTTGATGCTGGCGGTCATCTGCTCGACGCTGGCGGTGGTCTCCTCAACGGAAGCCGCTTGCTCGGAGGAGGACTGCGACAAGGATTGCGCCGTGGCCGAGACTTGACCGGCGGCGTTGAAGAGGGCGTCGGAGGCAGCATACACTTCGGAAATGATTTCGGACAGCTTCGCCACCATCGTCTTCATGGCGGCCATCAGACTGGTTTTGTCGCCGGGCGCTAGTTCGATGCTTACGGAAAGATCGCCTGCAGCAATCTGATTGGCAATGCCCACCGCAGTCACGGGTTCGCCACCGAGCTGGCGCATCAGGTTGCGAACGATCAGATAGACAAACAGGAATGCCGCGCCCAGCACGATCACCAACACCAGCGAGAGTTGGGTAATGAAGTCGCGGACGTGCTGTTCAAGGTCGTCGCGGGAGAGCAGGGTAACCAGTGCGGCAGCGAACTTTCCGTTTTCGTCCAGCAATGGCGCGATGCCGATGTTGTAATTGCGCCCGGCGACGGCCTGCGTGTCGAATACGCTTTCGCCGCGCCCCAGTTTGTCAAGGTGTTCGGGACGAATGGCAAAGTCCTTGAGGTCCTTGATGGTCGAGGCATTCACCTTATTATTGACGACGAACAAGACTTCCTTGCGGGTCAATTTGGCGATATAGGCCGCCGTGTCGTAGCGCAGATAGCTGCCCACCTTGAGCGTGCCGACCACCTTGCCATCGTATTTGACCGGCGCCATGGCGTCCAGGGCCATTTCGCCGGTTGTGATACTGACCGTCAGGCCGGAAGGCTGCTCGCCCGCAAGGGCTTTCTGGACCATCGGGACTTTGGACTTGTCATCCCCCTTCTTGGATGGGTTGTGCCCGCGCATGACGACAATCCCGTGAGCATCGGTGACCTCAATCGTATTAACTGTCTTGTCGAGCTTGTGGATGGCCTTGAACTCGCCGGTCATGACGGCTTCCAGCGCGGCGCTGTCGCCCTTGGCCAGCGCCTCGGCAATGTCGGGCCTGCGGCTGAGCATGTCGACGAAGCTTGTGACGCGGCTGAGGACGGCGCCGAGAATTTCCTGACTGAGAGCGCTGGCCTGCTGGGTGGAGTCGAGCAGACTCTTTTCCTCGATGTCTTTCGATAGCTTGAAGGCCGTGATCGACAGGGCCAGCGCAATCGTGACGGCGATTACGCCGGTGCTAGCAAGCATTTTCCATTTCAATTTCATGGCGCCACCCTCCTGTTGGCACGGTAAAGGGAAAGCAATTTGGCGAATAAGTCGATTACGCGGATTCAGTGCAGTTCGGCATCCTGCGCGGCTTTAATGTTGGTTTGGCTTACCGAGGCGAGCGAGGCCATCTCATCGACAGAGAGTACGCGCTGGATGTTGAGGATGATGACGAACTTGCCGGCGACCTTGCCCATGCCGGCGATGAAGTCGGCGCGGATCTTGGCGCCGAAGGAAGGCGGCGGCTCGATGTCGCTGGCTTGGATTTCGAGGACTTCGGAGACAGCATCGACCATGATGCCGATGTCGAGCTTGGCGTCCTCCTGCTCCACTTCGACGATGACGATGCAGGTGCGGCGTTGCACCTCGGAGGCCTTGCCGCCGAAGCGGGCGGCCAGATCGACGACGGGCACCACCGCGCCGCGCAGGTTGATCACGCCGCGGATGAAGGCGGGCATCATCGGAATCTCGGTGAGGTTGCCGTATTCGATGATCTCCTTCACGTTGAGGATGCCGACGGCGAACATCTCGCCGCCGAGGGTGAAGGTCAAATACTGATGCGTGTCGCCGCCACCGGCGTTCCCCTTGGCGGCCACGACGGCGGTGGTGGGGGCTTTGACGAGATCGCTCATGCCAGTTCTCCTCAGAAGCGTTCGAAGTCGCCTTCCTCGGTGGGGGCAGGCGCAGAGAAGGATTTGGCGGCGCGGGGGGCGGTCTTGGCGGGCGTCTTGCGCGCTGCCGTTCCGGTGCCGACATTTTTCCGGCTGCTGCCGCTATCGAGGCGGAAGAAGCTCATCAGCTCCTGCAACTGCTTGGCCTGGCCGCTCATTTCCTCGGCGGTGGCGGCGAGTTCCTTGGAAGCGGAGGCATTCTGCTGGGCGGCCTGGTTCAGTTGGCCCATCGCGCTGTTGATCTGGCCGACGCCCTGGCTCTGTTCCTGGCTGGCGGCGGCGATCTCTTGCACCAGGTCGGAGGTCTTCTTGATCAAGGGGACGATTTCGTCGAGCAGGGCGCCGGCCTTTTCGGCGAGCTTGACGGAGCTCGATGCGACCTGGCCGATCTCCTGGGCGGCGACCTGGGAACGCTCGGCGAGCTTGCGCACTTCGGCGGCGACGACGGCGAAGCCCTTGCCGTGCTCGCCAGCGCGGGCGGCTTCGATCGCAGCGTTCAAGGCAAGCAGGTTGGTCTGATAGGCGATGTCGTCGATGATGCCGATCTTGTCGGCGATCTGCTTCATCGCTTCGACGGTTTCCTTGACGGCCTTGCCGCCTTCCTCGGCCTTCTGCGAGGCGGTGGCGGCTATGCCGTCGGTGACCTTGGCGTTCTCGGTGTTCTGGTTGATGCTGGCGGTCATCTGCTCGACGCTGGCGGTGGTCTCCTCAACGGAAGCCGCTTGCTCGGAGGAGGACTGCGACAAGGATTGCGCCGTGGCCGAGACTTGACCGGCGGCGTTGGAGAGGGCGTCGGAGGCAGCATTCACTTCCGAAATGATGTTGATGAGCTTTTCGACCATGGATTTCGTGGCGAAAAGGGCGCTACTGGAATCGCCAGCGCGCGTGGCGACCTTGACGGTCAGATCGCCCTCGGCGACGCGGCTGACCACGGCGGCGAGGTCGCGCGGCTCGGCGCCGAGTTGGGCGAAGAGGGTACGCATGATCCAGAAGCCGAGCAGGGCAGCGAAGAGGATGCCGCCGCCGATCACGCCAAGGTTGATGTAAAAGTTGCGCTCGTAAATCGCCGTCGAGGTTTCGAATTCCTGCTTCGCGACATCGAGCTGGAGCTGCAACAGTTTTTCGGCAACTCCCTTGGCTTCGGCAAACAGCGGGGCGACGCGTTTGACCAAATGGTCATTGGCCTCGGCGAAATTGTTGTTGTTGAAGTGGTCGATGGCGACGAGCAGACCCTCCTTGACGAAGCGAGCGCGCTTTTCGGCAAATTCATCCGCCAGGATTTTTTCCTCGGGCGTCAGATAAGTGGCCATGTAGCTCTTCCAGATGTCTGTGATCGTCTCGATGTTCTTTTTGACGGCATCCAGATGCATGGCGATCGGGTGGTTGTGCAGCTTGCTCTCGGGCAGGCGCGGATCGTGCATCGCGGCCAGGTGCAGCTGGCGCATGTTTTCCAGCATCAGCAGGTTGATATGGGCGATCTGGCCGGTAGGCACCAGCCGGTCGTTGTAAACCGTTCCCAGGCTGGCGTTGATCTGGCGCATGCCCAACAGGCCCTGCACCCCGATGCCGAGCAGCAGGACACAAAGAATGGCGAGAACGCCGATCAGACGCGACTTGATGGTGAGGTGGCTCAGCATGGTCGTTACTCCTCTGTGAAGGGGAAAATCTAAAAAGTCGGCGCCGGCAGGACGGCGACCGGCATTCCTGGCGGATGGTGATGCGTGGCCGGCGCATGGCGGCGTTCTTCTCTCTGGATGGCCAGTTGCGTGAGCGCGCCGACATCGAGGATCAGTGCGACTTCGCCGCTGCCGAGGATGGTCGAGCCGCCGATGCCGCGCAGATGCTTGAACAGGCTGCCGAGCGGCTTGATGACGGTCTGGAACTCGCCGAGCAGCTGGTCGACGACGATGCCGGCCTTTTGCCCGGCGGCCGAGATGACCACGACGTTCTCGCGTTGCGGCCGCTCGCCTTCGACATCGAAGAATTCGCGCAGGCGAATGAAGGGCAGTACCTCGCCGCGCAGATTGAGCATGTGGCCGAGCGTGTCGTCGTCCTTGAGCTCGAGGCATTCCACCACGTTGTCGAGCGGGATCACGTAGAATGCCTTGCCCACCGAGGTGAGGAAACCATCGATGATCGCCAGCGTGAGCGGCAGGCGGATGATGAAACGCGAGCCGACGCCAACCGTGGTCTTGACCTCGACGGTGCCGCGCAGCGCCTGGATGTTGCGCTTGACCACATCCAAGCCGACGCCGCGACCCGAAAGGTTGCTGACCTTGTCGGCGGTCGAGAAGCCGGGCTCGAAGATCAGATTGACGAGCTCCTGCTCGGTCAGCGTCTGGCCCGGCTGGATGATGCCCTTCTCGATGGCCTTGGCGCGGATCTTCTCGGCGTCGATGCCGCCGCCGTCATCGACCACCTCGATGACGATACTGCCCGAATCGTGGTAGGCATTGAGCTCGACGCGGCCTCTGGCCGGCTTGCCGGCGGCTGCGCGCAGCGCTGCCGGCTCGATGCCGTGGTCGAGAGCATTTCTCACGAGGTGCATCAGCGGGTCGCCGATCTTTTCGACCACCGATTTGTCGAGCTCGGTTTCGGCGCCGGTGATGACGAGGTCGATCTCCTTGCCGAGTTCCTTGGACACGTCGCGCACCACGCGGTGGAAGCGGTTAAAGGTCTCGCCGATCTGTACCATCCTAAGCTGCAGGGCCGAATCGCGGATGTTCTCGACCAGGCGCGAGAGCACCGAGATGGCCTCGACGAGGTTGCTCTGGCCGCTTTTTTGCGCCAGCAGATTGGCGGAAGCGCCGGCGATCACCAGCTCGCCGACCAGATCGATCAGCTGGTCGAGCTTGTCGGCCTGCACGCGGATGAGGCGCGCCTCGGCAGACTTTTTCTCCTGCACTTGCCTTTGCTTGGCGGCGGCGGCCTCGACGATCTCGGGCTGCACCATTTTCTTTTCGACGAGAATCTTGCCCAGCGGTGGCGCCGGCTGCTCGGTGGCTTCAGCCAGCCGGATCGCGGCTATCTGGCGACGCAGGCCCTGCTCGAGTTCCTTCTGGGTGATGGCGCCCGACTTGACGAGGATTTCGCCCAGCCGCATGTTCTCCTCGGGCAGGCGCTCGATCAGTTCGATGAAGTCGCCCACCTTGCTGTAGGGCGGCAGGATGTAGAGGTCGCATTCGTCCCGGCAGAAGGCGAAGACGTTTTCGATCTGCTCCTTGGTCGCGTGCGAACGCAGCGTGATTTCGAAGCCGAGATAGCAACTTTCGGGATCCATTTCCTCAGCGGCAGGCATGCTGTCGTAAAGGGTGGCGAGGTGGACGATTTCGCCGAGATTGAGTAAGTAACGCAAGAAGGCGAGCGGTTCCATGCCCATCTTCAGCACGTCGCGGCCGAAGCGAATCGAGATGTGCCAGCAATCGGAGATGGACTGATCTCCGCCGGCGCGCTCGACCGCGGCGACGCTCGGCTCGACCATGCCGCCCTCGGCTCGCTGGACCGGTGAGGCGTCCCCTGCCGCAAAACCACGCAACAAGGCGGCAGTTTCTTCGCCAGCCGCGGCGATGGCCGGATCCTCTTCCAGCACCCCTTGCTCGACGCGGTCGAGCAAGGCGCCGATGTGGTCGCAGCCTTTGAGCAGGGCCGTGATCATCTCGCTGCTGACTTGCAGCTCGCCGTTTCTCAGCTTGTCGAGCAGGTTTTCGAGGATGTGGGTGAATTTTTCGATATGGTGAATCTCGACGACGCCGGCGGCACCCTTGATAGTATGGGCGGCGCGGAAGATGGCGTTGAGAGTATCGCTATCCTGTTCGCCCTGCTCCATTCGCAGCAGGCCCTCTTCCATGGCCGCGAGCTGCTCGCGGGCTTCTTGGGCAAAGACGCTGTAGATTTCTTCCATCTCGGTGTCCTCGGGGCCGTAGCGGCGGTCACTGTTCGGCGGGGATCAGCATGGGATCGCCGAAAAAAGCGTCCATTTTGTAGAAGTCGATGACGTCGCGTACCGCCTGACTGTGCGCGACGATACGCATCGTCTTGCCCTCGCGCAGGCTTTCGCGCTTGGCCATCACCAGCAGCTGAAAACCGGCGGTATCCATCTCGCTGACATGCGAGAGATCGATCTCGAGAATGTCGCAGCTGGCCAGCGCCTTCAGTAGCTGCGTCTTGATTTCGCTCGCGTTGTAGATGGTCATCTCGCCGTCGAGAATCAGGCGCAAGGCTCCTTCCGTGGTGGCCTGGGTGGCGAATTCGGTCACGGCGGTTCTCCTTCCTTCAGAACAGTTCGACCTTCGGTCCGTTGCTGCTACTCGTCGCATTGCCGCCATGGAGCGCATTTTGGTGCGAGTCGCGCTGCGCGTCCATGACATAGTTTTTGTAGATTTCGTCGAGATGGCTTGAGAGCGTGCGTATCGCGAAATCGGGTTGGTCGAAGGTGACAAGCCGCTCGGCCAGCATTGCCGCGTGGGCCTCGAGCCGGTTCAGGGCTTCGATCACATGCTCGATTTGCTGGCGCGTGACATCCTGGAACTGCACGCTGGCCAAGGCGTCCATGAACATCGCCGAGAGCGTCTGACTCGCCTCGCGTATCTGCGCGAGCACCTCGGCTTCGCGCTGGGTCATTTCCTGATAGTTCTTGCCGAGCTCGTTCAGATGGGCCGAGAAGCTTTGCAGCGCCTCGCGCTCGGCCTGAATATTGTCGTGCTCGAGCTTGTCCCGGAACTGCTGCTCGATCGAGGTGGCGACAGCCTGGATGCCCTGATTGATTTGCTCGACGGCCTTCTCGGTTTCGGTCGAGAGTTTGCGCACTTCGTCAGCGACGACCGCGAAGCCGCGCCCCGCTTCGCCTGCACGCGCCGCCTCGATCGCAGCGTTCAACGCGAGCAGGTTGGTTTGACCGGAAATGCTCCTGATCAGATCGACGAGCTTGGTCAGCGAGCGCGCTTCCTGCACGACGAGAGCGATGCGCTGCTGGTCGGCCTCGGCCTCGCCGACGCGGCGGGCGATGTAGCGATCGAGCTGTTCGATCAGTTCACGGTTTTTGGCGATCCGCTGCTGGGAGGCTTCGATCAAAGTGCTGGTCTCGTGCGCGCTGGTATCGACGAAATGGCTCAAGCGGCCGATCACTTCGTCGATCTGCTGCAGGCGCGCGGTGATGTCGTAGGCGGCTTTCTCGGTCTCCTCGACGACGGTCTTGAGATGTCCGCATACCACCGCGTTGAAAGCGCCCACCTGCCGGAGCTCGGCGCCCACCTGTTCCGCTGCGGCCGCGCAGGCCTCGAAACGGGCTTCCGCTTGCGCCTCGCGCCTGCTCATGCCGAACATGGCGTCGCGGTAGAAGGCAAGGGACAGCAAGCGCTGGCCGAGGAAGGCGACGGTGACGATCAGAAAGGTGCCGAGTGCATCGCCGAGGGGAGAGCTCAGTCCGATCCAGGGCAGGAATTTGGTGTGAAAATCGTCGTTGAAGAAGTAGACGACAACGCTGGATGTCAGACTAACGATCAGGAAGATCAGCGTGGAACGCCGCAGCAGTAGTTCGAAATCCACGGGCTTACCTCAGAACCAGCTTGATGGTGTTCAACAGTTCGTCCGCGGTTACGGGCTTCACCAACCAGCCGGAAGCGCCGGCCGCCTTGGCTTCGGCGCGTTTCGCCTGCTGCGATTCGGTGGTGAGAAACAGGATCGGCATGAATTTGTAATTCGGCAGCTTGCGCACCTCCTTGATGAAGTCGATGCCGTTCATGCCCGGCATGTTGAGATCGGTGATCAACAGATCGACCTTTACGCCGGCCTTGAACTTGGCGAGTCCCTCCTCGGCGTTGGCGGCCTTCTCGACGCCATAGCCGGCTTTCGTCAAGATGTTCGAGATGGAAAGCAGGATCGTGGCTGAGTCATCCACCAGCATGATGGTTTTCATGGCAAAGCTCCCTTACTGTCTATGGTGTATGGGTCCAGTACCTTTGGCACTCGGGTTGATCTTTCAGGAGGAATGATAACAGAGATTGCTGGCTGAGGGAGTGGTGGGGGCGCTCGGTGTTGTAAAAGACGAGCCAGTTGGCCAGTTTGCGGTTAAAGAGCGCAAGGTCGGTAAAGAGCAACTCCTCGTGGTAATCCACGAAGGACTCTTGGATTGTTCGGTTGAATCGTTCGGCGTGGGCGTTCATCTTCGGGTTTTTGGGGTAGGTGTACCAGCGCTTGATGCCTTGATCTTCAAGCAGGCGTGCGAAGTCGGCCTCGAACTCACTGCCGTGGAGACACTAGGTAGTGCGATGCCATGCCTAGCGCACCAAGGGCCAAGGAGCACGTGGCGTTTGCTCTTGCCAAGATTGGGGTAGAGCGTGCGGCGCGAGACACCGAAGGCGTCACGGGTCGCGGCCAGGCCGTGCTTATCGAAAAAGCGCAGGATTTCAAAACGTCGTTGGGCATCTTTGGGCGTCATGTCCCAAAGATACCCCAAAGCCGCTACCCGGTAAAACCCCCGGATGCGGTAGCCGATGTGTTGCACTTGCATGGCACGCCTCCTGGTTCAGAGGAGTGCCAAAGGTTTCTGAGCTTATGCAGGGGGATCGCGGCGGGCGACGACGCGCTGATAGACCTCCGGCCATTCGACGATCATCGCGTGGTTGCCGGCTTTCAGCGTCACCTTGCCGGGCTTGCGCTGCACCGGTTCTTTGCTCAGTTCGTTGAGGGCGCTCCATTCGTGCCGGCGAATTGTTATCGGCGCCACGCGCGCTCATGCTGACGCCATGCTTTGATGATGCCGTTTATCGCCGTTCATACCAGGCTTTGCTGGCATTGACCACCTTGACCACCGCCAGCATCACCGGCACTTCGATCAACACGCCGACCACGGTGGCCAATGCCGCGCCGGACTCGAAACCAAACAGCGAAATCGCGGCGGCGACGGCCAGCTCGAAAAAATTCGATGCGCCAATCAGCGCCGACGGGCCGGCGACTTCGTGCTTTTCCCCGACCAGGCGGTTGAGCCAGTAGGCGAGCGCCGAGTTGAAGAAGACCTGGATCAGGATCGGCACGGCCAGAAGCGCGATGATGAGCGGTTGCTCGACGATCGCCTGCCCCTGGAAGGCAAACAGCAGCACCAATGTCGCCAAGAGCGCTGCGATCGACCAGGGGCCGATTCTTGCCAGCGCGGCGGCGAAGTGCTGCTCGCCTTTTTGCAGCAGCTGCTTGCGCCACGCCTGGGCAATGAGAAGCGGGATGACGATGTAGAGCACGACCGAGGTGATCAGCGTCTGCCACGGCACGGTGATCGCCGAGATGCCGAGCAGAAAACCGACGATCGGCGCAAAGGCGAACACCATGATCGTGTCGTTCAACGCGACCTGCGACAGCGTAAACAGCGGATCGCCGTTCGACAGCCGGCTCCAGACGAACACCATCGCGGTGCAGGGTGCGGCAGCGAGCAGGATCAGGCCGGCGACATAGCTGTCGAGCTGTTCGGCCGGCAGCCAGGCGGCAAACAGATGGCGCACGAAGAGCCAGGCGAAGAACGCCATCGAAAAGGGCTTCACCAGCCAGTTCACGAAGAGCGTCACGCCGATGCCTTTGAGATGGCGTTTGACTTCGTGCAAGGCGCCGAAATCGACCTTGACCAGCATCGGGATGATCATCAGCCAGATCAGTAGGCCGACCGGGAGGTTGACCTGGGCCACCTCCATGCGGCCAAGCCACCGGAACGGCGTGGGAAAGAGCTGGCCGAGCGCGATGCCGGCGATGATGCAGAGAAACACCCAGACGGTGAGATAACGCTCGAACGTCGAAAGCTGCGCGCCCGCGGCGACTTTCGCAGTGACTTCGCATTGCGCCGACATCTCAAGACTCCTCGTGGATGCGCCGTGCCGCCGCGGCGATCGCCTCAGGCGACATCGTCTCCAACGGCAGCGCGAGGAGGGCTTCGATACGCCGCTTCAGCGCCTGATACGCGGCTTCGAAGGCCGCGCGGCGCGCCTCGATGGGTTCGACGTGCGCCGGATCGGGGATGCCCCAATGCGCAGTCGTCGGATGGCCGGCCCAGACAGGACAAGGCTCCCGGGCCGCGTTGTCGCAGACGGTGAAGATGAGGTCGAAACTCGGCGCATCCGGCGCGGCACGCGAAGCGAACTCATCCCACGATTTGCTGCGCGCCCCGTCACACGGCACGCCGTGCCGCTTGAGGGTTTCGAGCGCGAGCGGATTGACATCTCCGACGGGCTTGCTCCCAGCGGAATAGGCCTTGATGCGGCCCTTGCCGAGGTGGTTGAAGAGCATCTCGCCCAGGATCGAGCGGGCGGAATTGCCGGTGCAGAGCACGAGAACGTTCAGGGGCATAGTGGTTTCCTTGTCAGACAGGGTTGGCCATGGCAGCAGTTTTCGGTGAGATAGGCGATCAGCTCATCCATTGCCGGGAAATTTGCAAAGTAGTAGATGAAGCGGCTCTCCTGGCGTGACGACACGAGGCCGGAACGCGCGAGATGGGCGATGTGGAAGGAGAGTGTCGCCGGCGCAAGCCCTAGAGCCTTGGCGATGGCGCCGGCATACATGCCGTGCGGCCCGGCCTCGACCAACAAACGAAAGATGCGCAAACGGCTCTCCTGCGCAAGCGCGGCGAGTTTGACGACGGCAGCCGCAGCATCCATTCCACGTTTCCACGAATATCGGAATGATCCGCTATTTTAACCCAGGTTGTGCAACCCCTTTCTCATTTGCAGAAAAAACAATACGTAACTGCGTGGCGTCTGTTAGCTCAAACGATGATGCAGATGGCAAAGGTTATTGGGGATCGGTTTCGGAGTAGAGAGATGGCCTTGTCGGCGGTAAAGGGAGCGTCTTCCGTTGAATAGCCACCACTGCAATTAGGATCAGTGTTCCTCCTAGCCACTGGGTGAGACCGAGTGTTTCATTTAGAAGAACATAGCCTGCAAGCGCGGCAAAGAGCGCTTCGCTGGCCATTATGGCCGCAGCGTCAAAGGGTTGTGTGTGACGCAAGGCGATAACTTGCAGGGTAAAGGCAATGCCAACCGAGAGCACACCCCCATAAAGTAGGTGCGGCAAGGCGGTAAGCAGTCCCCTACCATCCCAAGGCTCGAGCAGCAAACCAGCGAAGGTGGTTAGAAGGGTACAGACGGTATATTGCCCAAGCGCAAGCAGAAAAGGGGCGGCTCTTTGGGTGACACGGGCAAGTAGCAGCAGGTGGCCAGCCCAGAAAAAGGTGCTCGCGATGATCCAGAGATCGCCCGGATGAAGCGTTGAGACCCCTCCTGTCAGGAGATAGCTTCCTACCAGTGCCACCGCGGTCAAGGGCAGGGTGCGGGCCGGCGGTCGGACGCGCCACAGCAGCCAGGTCAGAAGAGGGACAAGCGGAATATAGAGCGTGGTGAGAAAACCGGCGTTACCCACAAGGGTGGCGGCTACCCCAATCTGTTGTAGGACAATGCCACCAGTGAGCAGCAGGCCCAAACCAAGGACTTCAAACCAGGGAAACGGCCCTGAAAGTAACCCCTTTTGCCATTCACGCAAAGCCAATGGGGCAATGACTAACCCCCCAAGCGCAAAGCGAAGACCGGTGTAGAGAAGTGGCCCCACGTGCGCCATTGCCGCCTGTTGGGCAACAAAGGTTGTCCCCCACAAACAGGCGGCTACAAGGAGCAGGAGGTTGGCCTTTTTCCTGGTCATGGGGCATTAGGTGAGAGAATGTCCCACCATTTGCCCAAGCAGGCAGCGGGCGCTCATCCGTTAGCTGTGAGCCAACCGCTCAAACTGCGCTTTGACCTGGGCATGCTCGGCAGAGAAACGATCGAGCCGCTCGCGCTCTTGGGCCACTACTTCTGCAGGGGCTCGGGAAAGGAACGATTCGTTGGCTAGTTTCTGCTGGGCTCGGGCGATCTCTCCCTCCAAACGCTTGAGGATCTTGCCTAACCGCTCCAGTTCGGCTTGGCGATCAATCGTGACATCAAGCATCCACTGACCTGCGGCAGCAACTGCCACCGGGGCTAGCCGGTCTTCAGGGAGGGCATCGACAACGCGCACCGATTCGACGCGGGCTAGTGCTGCCAGATAGGGGGCGATCTGCTCAGTCTCCTCGGCTGGGAAGCCAGCCACCAGAAGGGGGACCCGTTCGCTGGGAGCAAGACCCATTTGGGTCCGCATGCTGCGTACCGCATTGACGATCGCTTTAAGGCGGGCAACGGCAGCTTCCGCTTCTGGGTCTAACCGATGAGGGTCGGCGACCGGGTAGGGGGCGAGCATGATCGAATCGACCTCTTTGCGCTGAGCTACCGGAGCAACGGCTTGCCAGAGCGTTTCGGTTATGAAGGGAATGACAGGATGGGCAAGGCGAAGGGTAGCCTCCAGTACGCGCAGTAACGTCCGACGAGTAGCGCGCTGCTGCGCAATACTGCCGTTTTTTAGTTGTACTTTGGCCAGTTCTAGGTACCAGTCACAGTATTCATCCCAGACAAACTCATAGAGCGTACGCGCCAGAAGGTCGAAGCGGTAGGTGGTCAGATGATGGTCGGCATCGGCCTTAGCTCGCTGTAACGCTGAGTCGATCCAACGGTCGACAAAAGAGAAGTCAAGATAGTCGCCTGAGCACGCCGTTTTTTCATGCTCTTTGCAACCGCAGTCGTATCCCTCGGTATTCATGAGGACAAAACGGCTGGCGTTCCACAGTTTATTGCAGAAGTTCCGGTACCCTTCGCAGCGGTTGAGGTCGAACTTGATGTCTCGACCAGGGGAAGCGAGGCTGGCAAAGGTAAAGCGCAGGGCATCGGCGCCAAAGGCAGGGATACCGTTGGGGAACTCCTTGCGGGTGCGGGCGGCAATCGCTTCGCTCTGTTTAGGGTTCATCAAACCAAAGGTGCGCTTGTCAATAAGCGCTTCCAGCGTGATGCCGTCGATGAGGTCGATCGGGTCGAGCACATTCCCCTTCGATTTCGACATCTTCTGCCCTTCGGCGTCGCGGATGAGGCCATGGACATAGACGTCGCGAAAGGGGATTTTGCCGGTGATGTGGGTGGTCATCATCACCATACGCGCAACCCAGAAGAAGATGATGTCAAATCCCGTCACCAATACGGAACTAGGCAGGTAGAGATCGAGCGCCGGGTTGGAGCGGGCGGGGTATTCCGGGGTCCAATCCAGCGTGGAGAAGGGCCAAAGCGCTGAAGAGTACCAGGTGTCGAGGACATCAGGGTCGCGCATAAGTGGCCCGGTGTAGCCGTCGGCAGCAGCCAGCGCCGCTGCTTCCGCTTCGTCGTGGGCAACCCAGAAGCGGGGGGTGTCGCTGCCAAACTCCTCTTTCGGGTACCAAGCCGGGATCTGATGCCCCCACCAGAGTTGCCGGGAGATGCACCAGTCCTGAATGTTGGTGAGCCACTGGCGGTAGGTCGCGGTCCAGTTCTCAGGTACGAATCGGATTTGGCCCGAATCGACGGCCGCTAACGCCTTTTGTGCAAGCGATAGACCATCAGGCGCGGCCTTGGTGGTGGCAACAAACCACTGGTCGGTCAGCATCGGTTCCAGCACCACGCCAGTACGGTCGCCGCGCGGGATCATCGATTTGTGGGGTTTGACCTCAACCAAAAGCCCTTTTGCCGCCAGCGCTTCGACCACCCGTTCCCGTGCGACAAAGCGATCGAGCCCACGGAAGGGTTCAGGAACCGCTTCGTTGAGGTGGGCGTCTGGACGCATGATGTTGATCATGGGCAGACCGTGTCGCTGGCCAACGGCAAAATCGTTGAAGTCGTGTGCCGGGGTCACCTTGACGCAGCCGGTGCCAAAGGTCGGGTCGACCGCTTCATCGGCGATAATCGGAATCCGACGCTCGGTAAGCGGCAGGATTACCTCGCGACCGATAAGGTGGCCGTAGCGCTCATCGCTGGGGTGCACCATCACGGCAACGTCGCCAAAGAGTGTCTCGGGGCGGGTGGTGGCCACTACTACCCCCTTCTGTCCATCGATCGGACCATCGGCAAAGGGGTAGCAGATCGACCAGAGGAACCCCTCCTCTTCCTCGGCGGCCACCTCCAGATCGGAGACGGCGGTTTTGAGTTTCGGGTCCCAGTTCACCAACCGTTTGCCGCGGTAGATCAGACCTTCCCGGTAAAGCCGCACGAAGGTCTGGATCACGATGCGCGATAGCCCCTCGTCCATCGTGAAGCGCTCACGGCTCCAGTCGGCAGAGGAGCCCAATCGGCGCATCTGCTGGGTAATGGTGCTGCCTGAGTACTCTTTCCACTGCCAGACGCGTTGCAAGAATTTTTCTCGGCCTAACTCCTGGCGCGTAACTCCCTCTTTTTCCAGCAGGCGTTCGACGACGATCTGGGTGGCAATGCCAGCGTGGTCGGTGCCGGGTTGCCATAAGACATTGTCGCCATGCATCCGCCGCCAGCGGATCAGGGTGTCCATGATCGTCTGGTTAAAGCCATGCCCCATGTGCAGCGTGCCGGTGACATTGGGGGGCGGCATCAGGATGCAGTAGGCCCGTTTTTTGTTCGGGTCGAAGCCAGCCTGGAAGTAGCCGGACGATTCCCAATGAGCGTAGAGTGGCTGTTCGATGGGAGCCGGGTGGTAACTTTTGTCGAGTTCCATCGCGTGTCGTGTCGATTAGAAAAAGTGAATTATTATAGCCCGTCGGATCGGTTGCGCTGGTCGATCTCCCACTCCAGGCGCGCAACAACCCGTTCGGTAAGAAGTTGCAGCTCTTCGCGTACCAGCTCCTGCACTCGCTGTGCCAACCACTTGGCAAAGGCGGGGTCGCAAGGTTCGTTTCTTGATACCGTAGCAGGCTGCGGCGTGCGCGGGGATGGCCGAACCGAATGGGGCGGCTCGGTGGTCGATTTCTCGGGCTCAGCTCGGGGTGGGGTGTGGGGTTGGGGTTCGTCGACCCGGTCGGTGAGTACAGGCAGCTCATCAAATGGGACGGGAGGAAGGTCCGTTTTGTGCGTGGAGGGTAGGGTCATCGGAGCACTCCGGGTTACCGCCGTTCGGCCCGCCACCACAGCAGGACCGCAAGCAGGGTAAAGAGAAGCGAAGGAAGAGCCGCAGCAAGAGGTGGGGAGAGCGACCAGATGGTGACAAGACGGCCACTGAGCAGATTGACAAGGTAGAAGAGCACGCCAAGGAAGGTGCCGGCAAGGAGCCGCCAGCCCATTGCCGCGGTGCGGCTGTGGGTGAGGACGAACGAGATGGCCAGGGTGGCCATCACCACCAGGGTGAGCGGCAAAAGCCATTTGCGCCAGTAAGCCACTTCATAGCTGGGGGCCTCCAGACCGTTCTTTTTGAGGAAGGCGATATAGTGCCCAAGGGCAGTGAGTTGCATTCGTTGTGGTTCGATCCACAACAGTGCCAGCGTCTCTGGGGTCAGCTCGCTTTTCCAGATCTCGTCGCGTAGCGATTCTAAAACAATTCCATCGGCCTTGAACAGGCGCCGCTCTCCAGTGGGAAAGCGCCAGCCGGGGAGATTGGGGTCGAAGTAGCCAAATTGGGCGAACTCGATTGCCGTCAGACGGCGACCCTCCTTATCGAGCCGGTAGCGCCAGACCCGCTCGATTCCATTGGGGGTGACCCGTTCGAGGTGGAGGTAGTCGTGGCCATCGCGTACCCATAATCCAGGGGTGCGGTTCTCCTCCCAGCGGCGAGCGATCTGTTCGGTAACTGGAACCACCCTCTCACCAAGAAGCATCGTTAGCCCAGCGGCAATCAGCGCAGCCAGTGCTACCCGGCGCCACAGCCCAAAGGGGGAGAGGCCACTGGTGCGCAGCACGGCCAGTTCGCGATGGCGCGCCCAGTTGGCCAGCGCCACCAGCGTTCCAACAAGCAGCGCCACCGGCGCCATCTCCAGCCAACGACCAGGCTGCAGAAGCGCAGTATAGGCCAGGATCCGTCCGACCGACCAGCCCGGTTTGCCTAGCCGGTCAAGGGCATCGAGCAGGTCAAAAAAAAGGAGCAGCCCAGCCAGGGCCGCGGCAACCAGGAAGGTAGCGCGCAGCACCCCTCCGATCAGCCACCGGTCGAGTACCAGGCGGTTCATCGGATCCTCCTAAGCCGCCACCAGGCAACCACCAGGGCAAGGAGGGCAAAGAGAAGGTGGGGGAGGAGCAACCCGGCAGCAAATGGCAGGCGTCCGCGGGCTACATAGGCTTGGGCTAGCGAAATGGCGTTGGTGTAGGCAAAGAAAAAGAGCAGCGCCACCAGTAGCGCTGCACCTTGGGTTGCGCGCGGTCCGGTTTCGGCAAGCGGCAGCGCAACCAGCATCAGGACGATCGCGGCAAGCGGCAACCCAATCCGCAACAAAAGCTCACCAGCGGCAAAGCGTTCGCCACGAGCAAGAAGAGCCACTAATAGAGGGGTATCCATCGCATGGGCCCGTTGCCCTTCCGAGACGACCGTCGGCGGGGTTACCCATAGGGCCAGGGAGGCAAAGGCGGTCACGCGAAAGGCAAGCGGGGCGGTTCCCTCTTCATAGCGGGAGCCGTTGTAGAGGATGAGCCAGCGGCCGTCGGGGCGGTTGGCGGCTTCAGCGCGGTCGGCAATGACCACGATTTGCCGCCCATCGTGCCACTGGCGGAGAAAAAAAGCCCCAATGGCTTCTTCCCCTTGCGGTGCGACAAAAAAGACACGTTCTCCGTTACGCGACTCGCGAAAGACGCCAGGTACCACCGTTTCAGTCTCGTCGCGGGACTGGGCAAGCGCCTTGAGGCGGTCCTTTTGCTGTTCGGCGTAGGGAGTAACAATTAGCGTTAGCCAGGCAACGATCAGCGCCGTGACCAGCGCAAAGAGGGTAAGGGGCAGGAGCAGCCGCGCGCGCGCAACACCCAGAGAACGCCAAACGATCCATTCGCTGTCGCGCACCCAGCGCTGCACCGTCAGAAGCGTAGCGGCAAAGGTGCTCAACAGCACGACCATCGCCCCTTTTTCGGCGATTGCCCACGGCAGGTAGGGAAAGAAGAGGTCGGCCGGTAGCTCACCTCGGGCAACCGTACCCAAAAGGCGCACTAAGAGGACAGCTGTCATCACCGCCGTGAGCGCCAGCGTCAAGAGGAGCGCATTGCGGCCAACTTCAGCTAGAATCGAACGGTCAAAGAGGCGCATCACGCATGACTGGAGACTGCCAAAAATGAAATTTACCATATCCAACCTTCCCTTCGAGCGCATCGCCGCCACCACCGTCGTCGTCCCGCTCTTTTCCGATGGCGGAGCGCTCTTTGAGCGGCTTGATCAGCTAACCCAGCACCACTTTTCTCGGTTATGGCAGCAGGAGGTCGATCGCGACAGCGTCGGTTCCCTGTTCCGTTATACGGGGTTACCGGGGCTTGCCGCAACGCGGCTTCTGGTGGTGAGTCTGGGGGAAGCGGCCAAATTTTCCTCCCAACGTTGGGCCAAGTCGGCGCAGGCAGTGGCTGCTTCGCTTGCTAACGGACCGATTGGTTCGGCAGCGCACCTGCTGGCTACCGTTGCCGTTCCTGGCCTTGACCTACCGGCTCGGCTGCGCCTGCTCACCCGCTGGTTTATGGAAGCAACGTACCGATTTGATGCTACCCTGGGCGAGAACCTCGCCAAGGTCAAAGCGCCGAAAGGGGTTGATCGGATCGAACACCTGATCGACGAACCGCCGGGCGAAGCCCATTTCCGTGCCGTTGCCGAAGGGGAGGCAGTGGCCGAAGGGGTGATGCTTGCCCGGCGTTTGGGGGACCTGCCGGCCAACGTCTGCACCCCGGAATACCTGGCCGATACGGCAAAAGACCTTGCCGAACGCTTTTCTCTGAAGTGCCGGGTTCTTGGCCGTAAAGAGGCTGAGAAACTCGGCATGGGGGCGTTTCTGGCCGTGGCGGCGGGGGCGAAACGGCCGCCGAAGATGATCGTGGTCGAATACCGCGGTTCTGCTGCGCGGGGGAGCGAGCGTCAGCCCATTGCTCTTGTGGGCAAAGGGATCACCTTCGATACCGGCGGAATTTGTCTTAAACCTGCGCAGCAGCTAGATGAGATGAAGTATGACATGTGCGGCGCGGCAGCGGTTCTTGGCACGCTTCATGCCGTGGCCCGCTTGCAGTTGCCGCTTGACCTGGTTGCGGTCATCCCAGCAACGGAAAACATGCCTGGAGGAGAAGCAACCCGCCCTGGCGATGTGGTCAAGACCCTTTCGGGAAAAACGGTCGAGATTCTCAACACCGACGCCGAGGGGCGGCTAATTCTGTGCGATGCGCTCACCTACGTGCAACGCGAATACCGGCCCCGCGCAATCGTTGATGTGGCCACCTTGACCGGGGCGATCGTCATCGCACTTGGTAAGGAGGCAACCGGTTTGATGAGCACCGACGAAACGCTGGCCGAAGCGCTGCGCCGGGCTGGCGAAGCGGCCTTCGACCGCGCTTGGCCGTTGCCGCTTTGGGAGGAGTACCAGGAGGGGTTAAAGAGCCGCTTTGCCGATTTTGCCAACATTACCGGCGACCGCGGCGCCGGTTCGATCACCGCTGCGGCCTTTCTCTCCCGTTTCATCGAACCGGGCTTGGCATGGGCCCATCTGGACATCGCTGGTACAGCGTGGCGCGGCGGGGAGCAGAAGGGGGCGACCGGACGTCCAGTGCCGCTTTTGACTGAGTGGCTGCGTACGCTTGCCGGTTCCGCTGCAGAGGGCGAAGGGAGCACTGAACCGGAGGCGGCTCCGCCCGCTAGGGATGCCTTGGCGTAGGAGGCAGGCTAGCGGCGTGCGCATTCGCTTCTTCCCCGACCAATCTGATCCGCTGGCTACCGCCGTCCAACTGATCGAACGGGCCTACCGCAGCGGGCGGCGCGTGGCGGTGCGGATCGAACCGCAACTTGCCCCGCTGCTTAGCCGCAAGCTCTGGGAGGAACGTCCTGGGGTCTTTCTGCCCAATGTGATGGCCGACGACTCGCTCGCTGCCGCCACCCCGATCCTTCTCTGCTTGCCTGAGCAGCAGGCGCCAGACGAGCGACCAGTTTGGGTGAACCTTGCCCGTTCGCTTCCTGAGACGCTGCCATCTTGCGAGTGGTGGTTCGAGGTCGTGGGAACGAGCGAAGCCGACAAAGGTCCTGCGCGCGCACGCTATCGCCGTTACAAGGCGTTGGGGTACCTTGTCGACGTCGCCAAGGGGGGAGGAACATGAAAAAGCCCGCACAGGGCGGGCTGTTGCGTTAGACGGAGGGCGAGTTCAAGCTCAGACGGCACGGGAGGATTTCTGAGCCTTAGCCCCCACCAGCTCCTTGATGCGCGCCGCTTTTCCGGAGCGCTCGCGCAGGTAGTAGAGTTTGGCCCGGCGCACGTCACCGCGGCGCACCACGGTGATCGATTCAATAAGCGGCGAATAGAGCTGGAAGGTGCGCTCGACACCAACGCCGGAAGAGATTTTGCGAACAATAAACGATGAGTTGAGGCCGCGGTTACGCTTGGCGATGACAATCCCTTCAAAGTTTTGGATTCGGGTGCGGTTTCCTTCCACCACGCGCGTGGCGACATTAACCGTGTCACCAGCGCGAAAGTTGGGGATGGTCTTTCCTTGAGTTAGGCGCTCGATCTCTTCGCGTTCCAATTGTTCCAGCAGGTTCATTGTGGCTCCTTTCAGCATCTTGCCCAGAGCAACCCGATGGGTTGATGGCGCAGTGAAAAGGTTAATTATGCCACAAAAGACTTCTGTTAGGCAACGTTGGGTAATCGGCCGCCGATCGCATGTTATCGATCCCCCTTTTTTATTCTCTCAGCACCTTGCTGGGTGAGCGACCCTCCTTGCTCGGCTTCAGGGCGAGCGGACTGAGATGGGGCCTCAGCGAGAAGGTCGGGCCGCCGCTGGGCGGTACGTTCCCATTGCTGTCTCTGCCGCCATGCAGCAATCGCGGCGTGATTGCCCGAAAGGAGCACGTCGGGAACGCGCAGGCCGGCAAATTCGACGGGACGGGTGTAGTGGGGGTGATCCAGAAGTCGCCCTTGGAACGAGTCGCGACGCGCCGAATCGGCATCGCCAAGCGCCCCGGGAAGCAGCCGGATCGCGGCATCGAGAACAGCCAGCGCGGCAATCTCTCCGCCAGTAAGCACAAAGTCGCCCAGCGAAAGCTCTTCATCAACCGCTAGATCGATCACGCGCTGGTCGATTCCTTCGTAGCGACCGCACAAAAGGGTAAATGCCGCCAGGTCGGCCAGACGGTGGGCATCGGCTTGCTGAAAGGGTTTCCCTTGCGGAGAGAGGTAGATCACCGGACCGACGTAGCCCAGTGCCTCGCGCTGCGCCCTTTTGGCTGCCTCGATTGCGGCAAGGAGTGGCTCTGGCCGCATAACCATCCCCGGCCCGCCACCGTAGGGGCGATCGTCAACCTGGCGGTGGGGCGGGGGAGCAAAGTCGCGCGGATTGTGGCATACCAGCGTGTAGCACCCCTTTTTCGCTGCCCTGCCGGTGACGCCCAAATGGGTGAGCGGGGCAAAATATTCGGGAAAGAGGGTGATGAGGTCGCAGCGCACCGTTACCAATCGGGCGACCAGTCAGCAACGATCTCTCGGGCAGTTAGATCGACTGAAAGGATATGGGCGCGCACGAAGGGAATCAGTTGCTCGGTTTTGTCACGACGCACCACTAAGATGTCGTGGACGCCGGCTGAGAGGAGCTCAGTAACGCTCCCCAGCGATTCACCAGCGGGGGTGCGCACTGTGCAGCCGACAAGATCGCCCCAATAGTACTCATCGGCTTCCGGTTCGGGGAGCAGATGGCGCGGTGCGCCGACAAACCAGCCCCAATAGGCTTCGGCTGCCGTGCGGTCGTTGATCTCGTGAAACTTGACCACCCACCCCTTGCCGTGCGGTTGCAGTGACTCAAAGGTGAGCGGCTGCCACGACGACTCTGGGGCGTCGCTTCTGGGCGATACCCACCACTGTGGCATCTTTTGCCACGAAAGGGGATCGTCTCCGAAGGGGTGGAGTTTGAACCAGCCGCGGATTGCAAAGGGCGAGGTGAGCTTACCTAAGACGACTACCCCGGTCATGGCATAAAGGTTACTGGCCGCGGCGCGCCTGCTTGATCAAGCGGCTGACGGCATCACTTAGTTGCGCTCCTTTGCTCACCCAGAAATCGATCCGCTCCAGGTTCAGCGACAGCGGCTTCTCCTGGCCGGAAGCAATCGGGTTGTAGTAGCCGACCCGCTCGATGAACCGGCCATCGCGCCGATTACGCGAATCGGTGACGACCACGCTGTAAAAGGGCCGTTTTTTCATGCCGCCACGGGCAAGGCGAATCACCACCATATGTGTTGGTTCCTGTTGCGTTTTTGGAAAAGAGTAATGTTAGCACAATTTCCTGCTCTCTATCAAGGCGTTACTACCTTGCGTAGCCGTTCATAAGGGGCGTATTCGATCAGCACGCGCCCTCTCTCTGCTGGAATGACCAGGTGCACCCCAAGCGGCGCGCACGGGGCAGGACAGGTTAGGGCGTAGAGCAGATGGGTGTCGCCAGCGCCATCGACCCACCGCTGCGGCGTTCCCAAGGAGGCGAAACGGGCTGTGAGGGTCGGTTCATCAAGAGTAGCGCCAGGAATGAAGGCAACCTGCGCTAGACGTGGTCCTGTCGCCCATGATGGGTCGGTGCGCAACGGGTCAAATTCGCGTGAGACTCCTCCGCTTGGCAAAGAACGAACGGCACTGGTGGCCAACCCAGCCGCAGCTTTTTGCAGCGGTTCGGGTAGCGCGAAGTGCAGGAGGAGTTTACCGGTGATCCCCTGCGCGGCAAAGTCGGGGAGCCACCCCTCAAGCGCAAATGGTTCGCCAGGATGGCGAACGATGGCCCATTGTATGTCACTACCAAGCCGCGCACCAACCTCAGCAGGGGTAGTGGCTTCTAAGGACCAACCGAGGATCTGCCAATGATACTCATCGTGCTTCACCACCCAAGGCGGTGGGGTGTTGCGCAGCGTAACCGGTGATGGGGCAACGAAGATAATGGCGGTAGTGGCCAGTGCCGCGGCAGCGATTATGAGTAGAGCCAAGCGCAGCGGCTTCATGGCAGACGTTCGCCGATGACTACGCCACGGGACTGAAAGCGCACCGTGTAGGGAAAATCGGGCAGGCGGTCGATCCGGGTGACGAACCACTCGCCCGGCTGCGGGGGGCGCTTCTGGGTGATTCCTTGGCGGTAGAAACTAAAGCTCGGGGCACGTAGTCCGATATTGACAACCGTTGCTTCGCGGCTAGCCAGTGCGGCAGCAACGATAGGTTGTTGGAACACTTCGCCGGCCCACGGCAGCAGTCGGAATGCGGCCCAGTGGGCAAGCAGGGCGGCACTTAGCGCTGCTGCTATGGGCAGAGAGTAGGTGCGTTTCCCCCACCAAGCGGTGGCGATCAGAAGAAGCGCTGCTGCGGCACTGACCCAATCATCGGCGTGCCACGCAGCAAGCGCCCCGCTGGCTATCGCTTGGTGAAAGGCAGAGAAGGTGGATCCGTGGCTCATGAGCGCAACAAGAGGGGGAAGCGCTGCGGTACCAACCAGCACCAGCGCGGCAAAGAGGGGCACGCTGGCCCACCAGCGGGGCGAGGCAGCTCTAAGATGGGCAGCAGCAAGAAGCACAAGCGGGGTCATGCCGTAGATGAGGTAGTGGGGCAGTTTCGTCTGCGCCTGTGAAAAAAAGAGTAGGACAAATGCAAACCACCCCCACAGGTAGCGGCGCAGGGCCACACGCCAATCCATGCGCAGCTTGGCCAATGCCCGAGGAAGAAGAAGGCTCCATGGCGCAAAGAGCAGCGGCAGGGCTGCGAGATAGTACCACCACGGCCCGCTGTGCCCATCACGGGAATCGGTAAAGCGCTGCAGGTTGTGTTTGAGGAAAAACCCCTCGATAAACCCCATCCCCTCCTGGGCCAACGCATAACCGTACCACGGCAAGACGATCGCGGCAAAAAGGAACCAACCGACCGGTTCGCTCAGCAGCTGCCAGGGACGCCGCCACGCACCACGCGACCAGCAGTAGAGAAGCGCCGCAGCGCCAGGGATGAGGATCGCCACAGGCCCTTTGGTGAGCACGCCCAGCGCCATCCAGACATAGGCGCGGATGAGCGGCAGGCGCCGATGCGCTTCAAAGTGACGCCAGAGATCGAACGCGGTAAGCGCAAGCCAGAGGTTAAGGAGCGCGTCTGCCGTTGCCGCACGCCCGATTGCCCACGGTCCGAGCGCCGTAGCAAGCATCAGCGCCGCAACCAGTGCTGTATCCCGACCAAAGCGGTGGCGGGCAAAGTGCCAAGTGGCCAACACCCAGGCAAGTGCTGCCAACGCCGAAGGGAGGCGGACTGCCCATTCCGATGGACCTAAGCTAACGATAGCCGCCGCTTGCAGCCAGTAGATCAGGATCGGCTTGTCGTAGCGCGGAGCACCATCAAGAGTGGGAAAGGCGTAAGCGCCAGTAGCGACCATCTCGCGGCTTGCTTCGGCAAAAGCCCCCTCATCGACGTCAAAGAGGGGGTATCCGCCCAAATTGGCTAAGAGTACCCACGCTGCGATCAGCACCACGAACGCAAATTCGGCAACACGCCACGCGACCGGGCGCCAGGGGGTTTGCGCCAGGCGGATCGATGCATCGGGCAGGATCACGAAACCTCCCGCGTTGCCGGCATTTTCCACTCTGCCACTTCGTCGGCGGGAGTGATCGTCCGGACCTGATACTGAGGGCGCTGGGCCGTTTCATGGTAGACCCGGGTGAGCATCTCGGCTAGGACACCAGTAGTCAGAAACTGCACCCCGCTTAACACCAGAAAAAAACCGACCAGAAGAAGGGGCCGGCCACCGATCGCTTCGGCAAAAAAGAGTTTGAGGGCAAAAAGGTACGTCAGGATGAGGCTGCCCAAGGCAGTAAACCCGATGCCGATGCTGCCAAAGAAGTGACCCGGGCGAGTGCGAAAGCGCAGAAAGAAGTAGACGAAAAGAAGGTCAAGGATCACGCGCAGCGTCCGCGACAACCCATACTTCGATTGGCCGAACTGGCGTGGGTGGTGGCGAACCACCTCTTCGGCGATGCGGCTGGGGTGGGTCACCGTGGCGACCCAGGCCGGAACGAAGCGGTGCATTTCGCCGTAGAGGGTGATGTTTTTAAGGGTGCGCGCCCGGTAGGCTTTTAGGCTGCAGCCGTAATCGTGCAGCCGTACCCCGGTGATTCGGCCAATGAGGGCATTGGCGATTCGCGACGGAAGGGTTCGCAGCCAGAAATCATCCTTGCGCTCCTTACGCCAGCCTGAGACGACGTCGAGATCCTCATCGATAAGGCGTGCCACGAGCCTGGGGATGTCGGCGGGGTCGTTTTGTAGGTCGCCATCCATGGTGACGATGATCTCCCCCCGTGCGACATCGATTCCCGCTTGCATTGCCGCAGTCTGGCGAAAGTTGCGTTGTAGCGCAACCAGCCGCACATGCGGGCCATACTGCTGTTGGGCCGTTTCGATGCGCGCGCGCGTCTGGTCGGTCGACCCATCATCCACGAGGATCAGCTCCCACGGATAGGGGAATTCGGCCAACGCTTCGTGTACGCGGGCAATGAGCGGGGCGACATTCTCCTCTTCGTTATAGAAGGGAACGACGATGGAGAGGGTATGTTCGTGGTTCATCGCGATCGGATTCCAGCAAGAAGTGCCATGAGGGCACTCACCCCAAAGAGTAAGCCGTGCGCCGCCAGCGCTACCGCGATCCCATTGGCAAGTGGGACGGCAGAAAGCGCCAATGCCGCCGCCACCGCTCCCTCATAGGGGCCAACGCCAGCTACCCCTTGCAGCGGCTGAATGGCGCCGAGCTCTCCAGCCAATGCGGCAAAGCAAAGAAGAGGAAAGGCCGGAGGTTCGGCGAGCAAGGCGGAAAAGAGGAGCGCCACGGCCGCGATTTTGACACACCAGTTAGCAATCGTCCAATGCCAGACGAAGCGGGTCTCATCGATAGCCAGCGCCAGTGCTGCAGCCATACGGCGCACAACTGACCACGGTAGATGGTTGGCAAGCGGTATGAAAAGCGGCAAGAGAAGCACCCCAACGGCCAAAAAGAGGAGCAACCCCAGCCGCCACGGCCAGAGGAGACCTGGCCAGAAGAGGAGCAGCAAACCAGCCAGAACGGTAAGGTCCTGCAGGCGCAACCAGATGAGGGTGGCCGCCGCGCGCGTGAGCGCAACGCAATGGCGGCGGTGCAGCAGAAGCGGCAAAGCGAGTTCGCCACTTCGTAACGGCAAGAGATTGACCAGAAAGGTGTGCCAAGCAAGGAGCCGCCAGGCCTGCCAGAGGGTAATGCGGTCGCGGAATTCAGCAGCTAGGCGCAGAGCGCGCAGTGCGTGGCTGAGGATGATCAGGATAAGCGGTCCAAGGAACGCTGTTGGTTCCCATTGCGCCCACGGGACGGTGGCTAAAGCTTCGCCGAAGGCGTACCACCACCAGAAAAGAAAGAGGGCGGTGACAAAGAGGGCAAGAAGGAGCCGTCGGTTCATGGCGCTCTTCTTACTTGATGGTAGACGGAGCCGCTAACGGCGGAGTTTCTCTCCACGCTTTCCAGAGCGCCAGCGCGCCGCCGATGAGCGCTGCTGCCACAACCCCCCACACTGAAGCCATTCCGCTTGGGTAGAGGCCGCGATCGATAGGAAGGGCCAGCGTGGCCACGACGGCGGCAAGAAGGAACCAGCGATCGGCGCGCACGAGAGCACTTGGCGGAATCTGCCGGGCCAACCAGATGGCAGCCGTCATTCCAGCTAGCCCTGCGCCGCAACCGGCAAGGAGGTCGCTTGGCCAATGGGCGCCGACGGCGATGCGTGATAGCGCAACAAGAAGGGTGTAAAGCGTAGCGGCGGCGATTCCCGCCCAGGCCAAAAGAGGACGTGTTCGCGTCAATGGCCAGAGGGTGGTGATGATGGCGCTAGTTACAACCACTGCCGTAGCGGTGTGGCCGGAGGGGAAGGCACCGCTTCTCAGGCTTTTATCGATCACCACAAAGAGGTCGGGGTCGAGCACCGCAACGGGGCGCGGTTCATTGATGAGCCGCTTCAGGCCATGAACAAAGAGGGTGGTCGGGAGCAGCGCGAGTGCGGCCAGGCGAAGGGGCTGCCGCGAACACCAGGCAAAGGCAAGGAGCAGAGCCGCCGCAGCAAGCGTACTGCCCAGGTTGGTCATCCCTGCCCAGAATGGGGCGGGGAAATCGCTAGAGCGGGCGTTGATGGCCAAAAAGAGCGTCTGGTTGGCCGAACTCCCCTTGAGCACTACTCCTGTTGCAAGGCAGAGAGCGGCGGCGGCAAAAGGGAACCCGATCACTTGAGCTGCGCTTCGATCTCGGCAAAGGTGCGCGCCTTGACAAGGATCGGCAGTTCCATCCCCAACTGGCGGGCAATCTGGGTCGAAGAGAAGATGCCGCGCACCACCCACTCATCTCCCTGGCGGTCCACGACCAGCGCATGTTGCCGCCCAAGCTGCTGCAGTGTGGCGACGATATCAGCTACAGTGGCGCGGGATACCTGCTCAAATGGGAGGGCATCCAGTGCCGAGATGGGGGTCATCAGGTTAGCTACCCGGATCTCGGTCGGTTTGACGCCGTGGGTTTGGCTAAACTGCAGCGGCTTTTCGCCCAGCAGATCGGCAGCAGTGAGAATGCCGACCATCCGATCTTGATCATCGAGAACAAGCACCGACCGTACTCCCCGGCGGATCATCCGTGCTTCGGCAACAGCAATCGTCTCGTCAGGTGAGGCGACGACAGGAAGCGTGTGGGCGAAGTCGGTGAGCACCGTCATCGCTGGGGCAGAAAGGGTCACCGGCTGGTCGTTGGTTGTGGGGCGGCTTAGCCGCACGTGCTCAGGAAATGGGATCGTTGCGATCGGTTTGCCGGTCATTCGTAGCTCCTTTGTGGGTGGAAATCGCACTGCGATTGTATCGAATCTTCCCGTACAATTGCGCCATTCCCCAATTGGGCAGGAGAGGCCGCACGGCGATGGTCATGAATGATTCGATCCTTCACTTTCAAGGTGGGGTACTTTGGTCGGAGTCCCGAGAAGCGCGGATGAGCAACCGCCTTGCGCAGCAGATCGGCCAATCGGTGCGTCTCAGAGCGCACGCCTGGTACTGGGTAGCGCTGGCGCCAGAGGCTACAAAAGAGGCGCTTCTTGTTCCCTTGGCCGAGCTTTTAAGCGGCAAATACCAAGAGCGCCCCGCATGGCCAAGCGGCTTTCTGGTTGCGCCGCGCTTAGGAACGATCTCGCCCTGGTCGTCGAAAGCCACCGATATCCTCCATCAGTGTGGACTGACTGCAGTTAGGCGCGTCGAAATGGGGGTGGCAATCGAGGTCGACGACTGGCACGAATGTTCCGAGGCGGTTCAGCGAACGATTGCTGCCGTGCTGCACGACCGGATGACCCAATCGGTTCTGGCATCACCTGTCGAGGGGGCGCTTCTTTTTGCCCATTACCCCCCCAAACCGCTTACTACCGCTCCGGTTCTTACCCAAGGACGCCAAGCGTTAGTCGCAGCGAACGAAGCATGGGGGTTGGCGCTTTCTGCCGAGGAGATCGATTATCTGTGCGATCTCTTTACAAGGCTTGGTCGCGATCCGACCGACGTCGAACTGACGATGTTTGCCCAGGCCAACTCCGAGCATTGCCGCCACAAGATCTTCAATGCCGAATGGGTGATCGACGGACGACCCATGCCGCAGTCGCTCTTTGCTTTGATCCGCGATACCCACTCGGCCCACCCGGAAGGGACGGTGGTTGCCTACGCCGATAATGCCGCGATCTTCACTGGCCGACCCGTAGCGTTGTGGTACCCCAATGGGGAGGGTCTTTGGCAGCGCCATGAGTGCCTGACCCACTTTTTGGGCAAGGTCGAAACCCATAACCACCCGACGGCGATCTCCCCCTTCCCTGGGGCGGCTACGGGCGCTGGGGGCGAGATCCGCGACGAAGGAGCCACTGGACGCGGGGCTTTTTCAAAGATGGGGCTAGTCGGTTTTACCGTCTCCAATCTCCATCTGCCCGATTTCCCCCAGCCGTGGGAACGCGACCACGGCAGGCCGCAGCGGATCGCTTCGCCGCTTGAGATCATGATCGACGGACCGCTTGGTGCAGCTGCTTTCAACAATGAATTTGGCCGACCAACCCTGTGCGGTTACTTCCGCACCTATGAGCGTGAGGTGCAAGGGGAGGTACGCGGCTACCACAAACCGATCATGATCGCTGGAGGAGTGGGGGCGATCGTTGCCGAGCAGAGCCACAAGGTCGGGTTCGCTCCTGGGACGCTGCTCGTTCAGCTTGGCGGGCCAGGGATGCTGATTGGCCTGGGAGGCGGAGCGGCATCGTCGATGGCCACCGGAGCCAACGACGCCGAACTCGATTTTGCGTCGGTGCAGCGCGGCAACCCTGAGATGCAGCGCCGCTGCCAGGAGGTGATCGACCGATGCTGGGCGCTTGGGCCCGACAACCCGATCCTTTCGATCCACGATGTCGGGGCGGGCGGCCTCTCCAATGCCCTTCCCGAACTCGTCGATGGGGCCGGGTTGGGCGCTCGAGTGGTGCTTCGGGCGATTCCGATCGAAGAGCCAGGGATGAGCCCGCGCGAGATTTGGTGCAACGAGGCTCAGGAGCGGTACGTGCTGGCGATCGACCCTGCCGCCCTCTCCCGTTTTGCCGAGATCTGTGCCCGCGAGCGCTGTCCCTTTGCCGTGGTCGGTGAAGCAAGCGAAGATGGGCTGCTGGTGGTGCACGACGACCTTTTTGGCAACGACCCGGTAGCCATCGCGATGGAGGCGCTCCTTGGTAACCCGCCGCGGATGAAGCGAGTGGTCGCCTCGCGAACCATTTTCTTGCCCCCGTTTGACCCGAGCACGCTCTCCCTTGCCGAAGCGATCCACCGCGTCCTTGTCCATCCGGCGGTTGCCAGCAAGAAGTTTCTGATCACCATCGGTGACCGGACGGTTGGTGGGCTTACCGCCCGCGACCAGTTGGTGGGGCGCTGGCAGGTGCCGGTGGCTGATGTGGCGGTGACCGCTTGCGATTTCGTCGGTTTTGCAGGCGAAGCGATGGCCATAGGGGAACGCACCCCAGTAGCAATCAACGATCCAGCCGCCTCGGTGCGCCTAGCGATCAGTGAAGCGGTTACCAACCTGGCTGCAGCCGATGTTCGCGGTCCGCTTACCGCGGTGAAACTCTCGGCCAACTGGATGGCCGCTGCGGGTCACCGCGGAGAAGATGCCAACCTTTACCAGGCAGTTGCCGCCGCGCGCAATTTCTGCCTGGCCACCGGATTGGCGATCCCAGTGGGGAAGGATTCGCTGTCGATGAAAACGGTGTGGCGCGACCCCGTGGACGGTCAAGAACGGGCAGTGATCTCCCCCGTTTCGCTTATTTGCACCGCTTTTGCTGCAGTGGCCGACATCCGCCGCACGCTCACCCCGGTACTTGACCGCGAAACGCCACAGACAGAACTGGTGCTGATCGATCTCGATGGCGGGCGCAACCGCTTGGGGGGGTCGATCCTAGCTCAGGTCTGCGATTCTCAAGGCGAGACGCCGCCCGATTGTGACCCTGAGGCGCTCGTGGCCTTCTGGCAAGCCATGCAGGAACTCAAAGCGGCAGGACTGCTCCTTGCATACCACGATCGCTCCGATGGTGGGTTACTGGCGGCTGCTGCTGAAATGATGTTTGCCTCGGGGGTTGGGGTCACGCTGCAGCTCGACACCGTTGCCTTTGACCGGGCAAGCCACGACATCGACTACACCAAACGCCCCGATACGGTGGTCGGACGCCGACACGATGCGCTCATGGCTGCCCTCTTTACCGAAGCGCCTGGGGCGCTTATCCAGATTCGTCGCAGCGACCGCGACGCCGTGACCGCCATTTTGCGAAGCCACCGGCTTATCCACCATTTTGTTGGCACGCTCAACGGCTACGATGAGCTGCGTATCTGGTACGAAGGGGGGCTGCTTTTTGCCGAGAGACGAACTGTGCTGTGGCAGCGCTGGAGTGAAGTGAGCCGGCGCATCGCGCGGATACGCGACGATGAGAGGTGTGCCGAGGAGGAGTTTGCTGCGCTTTCTGATGCTGCCGACCCGGGGTTACATTGCCTGCTCACCTTTGACGCCGATGAGGATGTTGCCGCCCCGTTTATTGCCACCGGTGCCCGCCCGCGCGTGGCCATCCTACGCGAACAAGGGGTCAATAGCCACCGCGAAATGGCTGCTGCTTTCGATGCTGCGGGATTTGCGGCGGTGGATGTGACGATGACCGACCTCATTGCTGGGCGTCATAACCTGGAGCCATTTGTCGGGCTGGCTGCCTGCGGTGGCTTCTCTTATGGCGACGTGTTGGGGGCTGGGCAGGGTTGGGCGAAAGCGATCCTCTTTAATCCTGCGCTCAAAGAGGCGTTTGCCCGCTTCTTTGCCCGCAGCGATACCTTTGCGCTTGGGGTGTGCAACGGCTGTCAGATGATGGCTCATCTGGCGCCGATCATTCCCGGGGCGGACCATTGGCCGCGTTTTGTGGTCAACCGCTCAGAGCGGTTCGAAGCCCGTTTTGCCCTGGTCGAGATTCTTCCCTCGCCCTCGCTCTTTTTTGCCGAGATGGCTGGGGCGCGGTTGCCGATCGTTGTCTCGCATGGTGAGGGGCGGGTCGAATGGGCGCGGCCTGAGGCGCGGGAGCAAGCAATCGCCACCCTTCGTTACATCGACCACTACGGGATGCCCACCGAACGCTACCCGTTTAACCCCAACGGTTCTTCGGGCGGCGTCAATGGCTTTACCACCCCTGATGGGCGCTTCACGATCCTGATGCCCCATCCTGAGCGCGCCTTCCGGACAGTGCAGTGGAGCTGGGCCCCGGAAGGTCTGGGGGAGAAGAGCCCCTGGTACCGCCTCTTTGCTAACGCCCGCCGCTGGGTGGGCTAGCGTTTTGGACCATTTCGCGGTATCATAGAAAATATTGCCGAAGTGGGGCATTTCCCCCTTCGCCATTTCGGAGGTGAAATGGGCGGGTTCGCCCATTTTTTTATTTGGAAAGCGATGAGCGCACTGGAACCTTTGATCGAACGGGTCACCGTCGGGCTCGGTTATGAACTCCTCGACCTGGAGATGAGTCCCAGGGGTCGGCTGATTCGCGTCTTCATCGACGCCGCCCACCCCATTACGCTCGATGACTGCGAGCGGGTGAGTAACCAACTACAGCGCCTCTTTGAAGTCGAGGGGATCGACTACGATCGGCTCGAAGTCTCCTCGCCGGGGCTCGACCGCGTCCTGAAAAAGCCCGACCATTTCGTGCGCTTTTGCGGTGAACGGGCGCAGGTGCGGACTAAGGAGCCAATTGCTGGGCGGCGCCACTTCGTCGGAGCGATTGCCGCAGTGGACGAGGGGGGCGTGACCCTGACGCTCGATGAGGGAGTGGCCGTGGTGATTCCGTGGCCGCTTCTGGAAAAGGCGCGGTTGGTGCCCTCCTTTGCTGCCAAGAGATAAAAGGAGCCGTCATGAGTCGGGAATTGTTGCTGTTGGTCGATGCTCTTGCCCACGAAAAGAGTGTCGATAAAGAGGTGGTGTTCACTGCCCTAGAGTCAGCGCTGGCTTCAGCAACCAAAAAACACCTTCACGAAGATGCCGACGTGCGCGTCTTCATCGACCGCCACTCGGGTGCGTACCGGGCCTGGCGACGCTGGCTGGTGCTGCCTGATGCTGAAGTGAAAAACGACGAGCGGGAGATGGGTTTGATCGACGCCCGTGAGATCAACCCCCAGATCAAGCCCGGTGACTATTACGAAGTGGAGATCCCCGTAGTCGAGCTTGGACGGATCGGGGCGCAGACGGCCAAGCAGATCATTCTGCAAAAGATGCGCGAGGCAGAACGCGAGCAGATGCTCAAGGAGTTTCTGGCTCGCGAAGACCGTCTGGTTAATGGGGTGATTAAGCGCATGGAGCGGGGTAACGCCTATGTCGAAATCGGTCGGCTCGAAGCGATCTTGCCGCGCGAAGAGATGATTCCCCGCGAAGCGCTGCGCGTTGGCGACCGGATCCGGGCGGTAATCAAACAGATCGACCGTCAGGCACGTGGGCCGCAGATTGTCTTGTCGCGCACTGCCCCGGAGTTCGTCGTTGCCCTCTTCGAGCTGGAGGTTCCCGAGATCGAAGAGGGGATTATCGAGATTAAAGGGTGCGCCCGTGACCCGGGGCTGCGGTCGAAGATCGCCGTCCACTCCAAAGATCCGCGCCTTGATCCGGTTGGGGCCTGTGTGGGGATGAAGGGGATCCGGGTGATGGCAGTTCGCCAAGAGATCGCGATGGAGCACATCGACATCATCGTCTGGTCGCCCGACCCCGCCCAGTTTGTCATCGCGGCGCTGCAACCGGCGGAGGTCGTCTCGATCGTTGTGGACGAAGAAAAGCATGCCATGGACGTGGTCGTCGATGATGCAAACCTTGCTATTGCCATCGGTCGCGGCGGGCAAAATGTCAAGCTTGCTTCTGACCTTACTGGCTGGACGATCAACCTGATGAGCGAATCGGAGGCCAACGAGCGGCGCGAGGCCGAGCGTCTGGCGCTCTGCCAGCTCTTCATGACCAAACTCGACGTTGACGAGACGCTGGCCGCGCTCCTTGTTGATGAGGGGTTTACCTCGCTTGAGGAGATCGCGTACGTCCCGGTTGCTGAGATGCTGGCGATCGAAGGATTGGACGAAACGATCGTCCAGGCACTGCGCGAACGGGCCCGTAATGCGCTTTTGACCGACGCTATTGCCGAAGAGGAGGCGATCGAGCGGATCGAGCCCGAGCTCCTTGCCTTAGAGGGAATGGATCGCCAGCTGGCCGTAAAGCTTGCTGAATCGGGGATCGTGACTCGTGATGATCTAGCCGAACTCGCTACCGACGAGCTCGTCGAGATAGCGGGTATCGATGCCGAACGGGCTGCCGCGCTGATCCGTCAAGCGCGGGCCCATTGGTTTGCCTGAGGGAGCCGGACTCTAGCTTGTCTGTTAGTGAGCGATAGCGTAGAATTGTACTCACGGAAAGCACTATCAGCACAGGCAAGGCGGCAAAACTCCTTGGTGTCTCGGTCAAGACACTGCAGCGCTGGGAACGCGAAGGAAGGCTAATTCCTATGGCCCGAACAGACAGTAACCGCCGCCTCTATTACGGTGAATGCGGATGCACCTAACCCACAAGATCGCCCTTTGTCCGACTCCTGAGCAGGTGGATTACTTCAAGCG
>Ga0308407_1000324_pt1 | contig 37218 bp, 28 predicted proteins | sample HotsprSampleMSe2_FD_203476 | JGI IMG/M metagenome (GOLD analysis project Ga0308407, IMG submission 203476) | Hot spring phototrophic mat microbial communities from Mushroom Spring, Yellowstone National Park, Wyoming, United States - 20060911_MSe2 ...
GCGTGTTGAAGCTTGATGTAAGCTCGTTGCCGAGCGGCGTCTATAACGCAGTCATCCGCACAGGCACAAGCGTATTGAAACAACGAGTTGTGATAGTAAGATAAAATACACGGGCGAGCAATCGCTCACACAAACGCAAGGCACGGCAAAAAGCCGTGCTTTTTTTTTCTGAAGCTAAGTTGTTCTTGAATAACACAAACATAGGATTCTTATAATAAGGCAGCTCAGGCTCTTTTCTGTGATTTTTTTATAAAAATCATTGTTAAAATTAATAATCCTTGTGCAAAATTATCAAGAATAAGTAGCTGAACGATAATATTTATTATAGCTAACGCAACTATTATTGGGAATAAAGGCATTTTCAATAAATCTTCAATCAATAATTTATCGATAATAAATGCAGTAATAATTAGTAATGATAGAAAGCTGTACATTTCAGTACCAAAAACAATCCATTTGTACTTTGTTGATAATAGGCTTAATATATACGCGAGCAATACCCAAATAAACGAAATAACATAGTTGATTTTTTTATTTTGCAAAATACTATTAAATTTTTCATATTCAGCTTCTACTTTCTCGCTTCCATATTTTTTAGTAAGCTTAGCAAGCTGTTTGTCATTAGTTAGTTCTTCCATATAATCCTAACTCTTAATAAAAAAATAAATAATAAAAATGTTTAAGTAGGTAATTTTCTTATGCTATGTAAGTTAAAATATCATTTATTATTAATGAATTCATTAGTTAATCTATGATATATACAACTTTTTAATGACTTGTTAACTCAAAAATCTATGTTAAAGGTACAAACTAAATATTTTCTGTTAAGTAAGCTAATATTCTAAATATATTGAATATTCTCCATTATTTAACATTTAGTAATATATTGACTGAACTTATTAAAAAAATACTTTTCTTTTTCCACTGGTATCTTGATTTTAAAGATCATTCCATCATCAGAATCCTGCCTATTAATCACTTCATAACTTTCATAAATTAATGATATCATATCAGACTTTGAATAAGGTAAGTTTATCTCGAAAATGTTGTTATATCTGTTGTACTTTTCTTGCATTAGTGTAAGAAGATTCTCAATATTTATTCCTCTTTGTGCAGAAATGAAAATCGAATCAGGAAATTCATTTTTCAAAGCTTTATGTATGCTTACATCATCAAGCAAATCAACTTTGTTGAAAACTAAAATTGTCGGTTTTTCATTAATTTTTAATTCTTCAAGTGTTTTATTCACAGTATTTATTTGATCTCTGAATAGTTTGTGAGAAACATCAACAATATGCAATAATACATCAGCATCTATAGCTTCCATAAGTGTACTTTTGAAAGAAGCAACAAGATTTGGCGGTAATTTCTTTATGAAACCAACAGTATCCGATATTAAAGCTTTTTGCCCGCTTGGCAAAGTAAATTGCCGAACCGTTGTATCGAGTGTTGCGAAAAGTTTATTCTCAACATAAACATTGGCATCTGTAATAGTATTCATCAACGTGGATTTACCAGCATTTGTGTATCCTAAGAGTGCAAATTGTGGTATATCTGAACGCTTTTTCCTCTGCTCACGCTTTTGCTGCTCAATTTCAAGCAATTTCTCCTTTAGTGTTTGAATGCGTGTACGGATAATTCTTCGGTCGGTTTCAATTTGTGTCTCGCCTGGACCTCGTGTCCCAATACCGCCATATTGTTTGGAAAGATGCGTCCACATACGCGTCAGCCTTGGCAAAATATATTGCAACTGAGCCAACTCAACCTGTGTTTTAGCTTCGTTAGTTTTAGCGCGAGTTGCAAAAATATCCAAAATAATACCACTTCTATCTGTAACTTTTATATTAAGTTCTTTCTCTAAATTATTTACCTGTGCAGGGGAGAGATTATCATCAAAAATTATTAGCTTTATATTATCTTCTTTAACTATTTGCTTAATTTCCTGAAGCTTTCCTTTGCCTATTACTGTTGCAGAGTTGATTTTAGGCAATTCTTGGTAAATTTTGTGCACCACCTCAGCTCCAGCTGTTTCAGCTAAAAACACCAATTCTTCTAAATCCTCTAATGCTTCCTCTCTATTACTGCCTTTTCTTTTAACACTGCAAGCAATAGCCCTTTCTTTTTCGTCGATATCAATATTTTGTTTTTCTAATATCATACTACTAAGTGAACGTTAATAATTTACAAAAATAAGTTAAATTCAATTTAAAAATTTAGTTTTTTGAAATTTGTAAATATTTTGGTATTAAATTTGTCTTTTTATTTAAGTAATCAAAAATAAATGACGATATTAATAAGAAATAAATTGGGATTTTTTATTGAGCTTACTTCGACTTTTTAACATAAAGAAAAAAATCCAGCCAGAGACCTTCTATGAACAATTAGCAAAAGATGGTCTATTGATGGATTATTTGAATAAATTTCTTGCCGATAAATTGAGAAACGACGAAAACTTTAAGCAGGAAATGTTTGAAGTTTTGTTAAATCATAGTAATGAACCTGTCATTGAACTTGAAAAATACTATATGGAAAAACTCATATCATCACTAAGTTACTTTTTGGAGTACACATCCCAATGGAGAAATCAAGAGCAATAAGCCCAGAAATAATCGGTCTGTTCGATAAAATTATTCAACAAGCTGAAGAATATCATAAAGCATTTGAATTATTAGAAAAGCGTATGAAAGAATTTGACGCTGCTATTACTAAGCTTAATGAAATGGAGGCAAAAATAACTAAGGATACAGAATCAGCAATTAGTAAAATAAACACTAATATTCTTGAATCGATCATACTGCTAAAAAATAAAACAGAAGAAACTTTCCGTCTTGCAACTGATTTAGGCGATGTTAAAGCATTTAAATCAGAAATGGAGAAACTGAAGGATGATTTGCTTCAACTTCATAGTAATTCTTCAAAATTTGCCGAAGAAATGGATAAAACCCTTAAGTTTTTTAAAAAGAAGTCAGAATTAGAACTCGAAACAACTTTATTAGGCCTCAAAACAAAAGTGGAAAAGGAAGTTGCAAACGAAGCTCAAAAGATTGAATTGCGTTTGAATATGAGACTTAAGCAAATCGAAGCAATAGTCGTAAATTTAGATGAAAAATTAAAATCTTTCGAAGTAAATTTTTCTTCTGTAATAAAAAAACTTTCGCTTGATATTGATATTATAAAGCATGGATATTCTTTTAATAATAACGAATATGATGATCAATCACAAAATTTAGTAAATCAAGAAATTTCAGATAGATTAACAACACTAGAAAATATGTATAATATGTTAAATGAAAAAATCCAAACACACACTATCGGTAAATTTTCACCTCAATCATCTCACAACGATAACTCAATTCAAGAAATTGAAAATAAGATAGCATCATTATCACGGAAAATTGACAATTTAGATAAAAAATTGCAAGATTCTCAGTCTAATTCTGCTATTATAGTTGCTGTATTAGCGCTTGTAGTTGCATTATTTGCACTTCTGTTGAAATTTGTATAATAAAAAAACCTCCGGATTAAAATTATAATCTGGAGGCTTTCTAAATATTTTAACTTAATAAATTATTTTTCGTACTCTTTGTTTATTATATCACGTTCAGGGATAAATGTACTTAGGTTTTTCTCTATTAATTTGTCATAAATCATAGCTGTACAACCATATTGAAGAGATTTTGCTTTGTATCCAAGTACTCTTAAAAATGCAGTTACATAAGCGCTTGTCTGACCAGTGTAGCAATAGACAACAATAGTTTTATCTGTTGGTAGTGTAAATAAATCTTTTGTTGATTTAAGCGATTCTTTTGGTGTGTATTGCATTGCACCTGGGATGTGACCCGGATCTAAATAATGAGCAAGAGGCCAATAATTAATAATAAAGAAGTTATTCAAATTATTAAATACATCAGAGTTTAAAATATTTGGTTGATCATCACCTATTCCAGCAGACCATCCTTTTTCAAATAACAATTTTACTCTTTCTTCAAGAATTTCCTTACCAGTTTTCTTGCCAGTTGTGATATTTGGTAAAGGATTCTTTGTAGTTGGTTTAGGTGTTTCAGTTTGAACAAATTGCGAAGCTCGTGCATTTCCATTTGCAATTGCATTTTTATAACCTGTAGCAAAATCATCGTGCCATGAGGACATTCCGAATTTCATAGATTTTACGTTGTTGTATCCCAATAATCTCAACAATGAAGTTGCGTAAGCTGCACTCTGACCAGTATAGCAAATTATCACAACATCTTCGTATTTAGCTAAATCTGCTGAATTTGTTTTAAAATAATTATAAAGTTCTGGAATTTGTAAATTAATTGCATTTTTTACGTGTCCTTTATTGTAATCTGCTTTCGCACGCACGTCAATAATTTTTATTTTGTCCGGTGTTGCAGTATTCTTGTTGTACACATCGATTGCGTTAATAATTGTTGGAGCTTGAGTATTGATGAAGTCGCCACCTGTAGTTTCTAAATATTCAAGTAGAAGCTCTGCTTCTGTCTTTGAAGGTGTTTTCGGATCATCATCATCGTCGGAACATCCGACGAAAGTTAAGGAAAGACCTAAAAGTAGGACTGCGATTAAAGAATTAAATTTTTTTAAATAATCTTTCATAATATGAACCCTTTATAAATGAAACAAAATTTATTATTCTTTATTTAGCACCCCACGAAGAGGGTAGTTTTCCATCTACAACAATATTCTTGCTAGCTTCTTTTTCCCAATCATAAAGATCGGAATCAAATAAGTATAAATTCTTATTTTTCCAAACATCACCATCTTTGTAAATGTGGCATTTTGCATAGCAAGCTTCACCAGCTCCAACATTAGTTCTTTCAGTTCTTTTTAATATATTGTGTGGACTTGTGTAATTGAATGTTGGTGCAGCTTCGAATTTAGCATATTGTGGGACATCAAATAAACTCCAGTTGTCTGGTGCAGCAAGTGTTCTGCGAACTAATGTAAATTTGTATTTGTTTTTAATTGTTGGAATTGGATTTAAGGCAATTTTAAAGTCCAGATGTGAAGTTATGCGCGCTCCTGCTCCTCCAATATGGCAACTACCACAAGTGTTATAGTTTTGTGAATGGCAAACATGGCAATTAAAATCATCTGCGTGGATTGAGTGATAGTTGTTTGAAAATGCTATATTTGTATGGCAATTCTCGCATTTCGGTAGTTTGCTATATGCATAACGTTGTTCGACTTTCTGACCATCCCCATGAAGCTCATCTTTTTTGTGGCAGCTCAAACAATTAAAACCAGCTTTTGTAAGATGTACATCTGGCTTTGTTCCGCTTCCTACACCAAGAAATGCATGCCCACCGCGTGATGAATGGCAAACAACACAAGTATTCATCATATCTGGTTTAAAGAAGTCGTGCCCTTTTGCCAGACCACTACCACCTGCATGTGGTCGATTAACATGGCAATCGCCACAACTTGCATGGCAAATTGCACAGCGTTTTTGATAACCTTCTTGTTGCTTTGCAGGTAGCTTCGCAAAATCATCTGCACCACCTAAACCTGAACGTAAGCAAACTTTACGCTTTTGTCCCCAACCTTGATGTAGATTATAATGCTGATTATTTGCATAAGTCGAGTGGCACGAACCGCATTTTTCAACAGCTTTTTCGGATGGTGATTTTAAGAAATTGCCCGAGTGAGCTACTTTTTTGTCAGCCGTTTTATCAACTCCATTATGGCAGTCTGTACATTTCATCTTTCCATGTGCGGATTTTTTAAACTTCTCATATCCTTCACCACCCATATAGACTCTATCATATGGCTCATAGTGGGGCGCATCTCCTCCACATCCGCCAACGGGAACATCTGTGTCAGGTGTGTAAACTTGTTTGAGATGAGCATAATTTGTGTGACAACCTTCGCAAGATGCTACGTTTTTAGTGTTGTCCGATGGGTTATTATCATCTTTATCATCAGAACAGGCAACTAAAAAGAACATACTACATAAAAACACTAGTAAAATAATTTTTCTCATTTTTAATCCTCCATTAATTTAAAAAATTAAATAATTTTCATATTAGTTGTGAAAAATACTCTAAAACTAAATATTTTAAGTAACTATATAATTAATTAACAAAACTTAAACAATTAATATCAATTAATAAATTTATCTTTAATCAAAATATAGCAAATCAATTTTTATTTAACAAAATAATTTTTAAAAATTAATTCATTCAATGCATATTTTTTTCTTGGTATGACTGATTTTGAATTTGTCTTTTATAATTCAATTTATTTTAATTAAATTTATTTTATTGTTTGTTTTAATTTTAGGTATAGCTATGAAACTTAACAGAACATTTACAATAAAACTTATTATATTTTTATTTTTTGCCATAACATTATTTTCTCAGAGAGATTTATCTTCGCCTGAACGTCTTAAAAATTATGTGCAATATTTAGCATCTGATGAACTTGAAGGACGGCTTCCAGGAACAACTGGTATAGAAAAAGCTAAGGATTTTATTTCACAACATTTTAAAAATATTGGCTTAAAAGCTTTTTCCAAAGATTACCTTCAGCAACTCGAAATTAAAACTGGTGTTAAGCTCGGATCTGAAAATAAACTCGCCGTTACTGTTCTTGTTGAACGCTTAGGAGTCCCTGTTGAAAAGTGGAAACCTGCAACTCGCAATTTCACAGTGGAAGACGAATGGCTACCGGCTGCATTTAGTGAAAGCGGCACTGCCACTGGGGAACTTGTCTTTGCCGGATATGGCATCTCAGCTGAACCGCTCGGCTATGACGATTACAAAGATATTGATGTAACAGGCAAAATCGTTATGATTATTGCTGGCAGCCCAGATGGAAACACTGAAAAATCAAAATTTGCAAACTATCTCTCATTACGTTATAAAGCTACTAATGCTCGCAATAAAGGTGCAGTTGGCGTTCTATTTGTTAATCCCCAAGGTGATTCAGCTAATGTACTGAAACCTTTGAAGTTCGAAATGATGTCCCGCAATTCAGGTATAATTGTTGCTACCATCAAGAGAACATTAGCATTCAAACTTATGCCAAAAAATGTTCAGTTAAACTTTGTTGAAAATGAGATAAATAAAACCCAAAAGCCTAATAGTTTTCTTATACCATATACAACTATAAGTTTAACTGTTGACTTAATTGATGATTATAAACCATCATACAATGTTATTGGTTATATAGAAGGAAAAACTAAACCGAATGAGTATATTGTTGTTGGTGCACACTACGATCATCTTGGTTACGGTCAACTTGGTAATTCAGCTTATATTGGAGCAATTCCAAAAATTCATCCTGGTGCCGACGATAATGCATCTGGCACTGCTGGTATTATGGAGCTTGCCGAAAGATTTGCTCGCAATCCTGCCGATAGAACTATAGTTTTTATGGCTTTTACTGGTGAAGAGTTAGGCTTACTTGGCTCTGCTCATTATGTTGAGAATAATTATTTCCCACACGAAAATACATATCTGATGATTAATTTCGATATGATTGGGCGTATGCGTGAAAATAAACTCCAAATTTTTGGTCTTGGCTCCTCACCAGCATTTAATGAAGTTATCGATTCAATTGCATTAATTGAAAATATAAGTATAGTTAAGCTCCAAGACGGCTTCGGACCAAGCGATCACAGTTCGTTTTACAAGAAAAAAATTCCTGTGATGCATTTTTTCACTGGTGCTCACGGCGATTATCATAAGCCATCAGATACTTGGGAAAAATTGGACTACAACGCTATGGCACGAGTAATTGATTTTACAGAAAGTGTTCTAAAGCACTTTGCTTCAGTAAGTGAAAAGCCCATATTTACAGAAGTTGTCGATACTACAACTCGTATGACAATGCGTGGTGGTAGTGCATGGTTCGGTATTGTGCCAAATTTCGAAGAATCTCCGCTCGGACTTAAAATCTCAGGTACAAGTCCAGGTAGCCCTGCTCAAACCGCCGGTCTTAAAGAAAACGATATTATAACTCACATAGATAACAAACAGGTGAAAAATCTTCACGATTTTATGTATATTATCGGCGAATACAAAGCTGGCGATACTGTTAAAGTGCGTGTTCTTCGAAATGATAAGGAAATCTTTTTCAATGTAACTCTTGCAAGCAGGAACAAACAATAATGGGCTTGAATATAGTTTTTATGGGAACACCAAAATTTGCCGTTCCCACACTTGAAGCATTACATAATCGATATGGTGTTCGTGCGGTTGTTACCGCAACAGATAAACCACAGGGACGCGGGCACAAAGTTTTACCCTCAGATGTAAAAAAAAGAGCTCTCGAACTCGGTATAGAAGTCCTACAACCAGAAAGTCTTAAAGATCAAGACTTTATCGAAAAATTAAAACATCTAAATCCTGACATAATAGTTGTTGTTGCCTTTCGGATACTACCAAAAGAAGTTTACACTTTACCAAAATTGGGATGCTTTAATGTACACGCAAGTTTGTTGCCAAAATATCGCGGTGCTGCTCCAATCAATTGGGCAATTATCAATGGTGAAAGCATAACTGGGCTTACTTCTTTCTTAATTCAGGAGAAAGTTGATACAGGTAATATTTTACTCCAGAAAATTATCCCTATCCCAAGCGGAGCAACAGCCGGAGATCTACACGATTTAATGGCTCCACAGGCAGCCGATCTTGCTTGCGATACCTGCGAACTCCTTGCAAAAGGCAATTACAAACCTATTCAACAAGATGAATCGCAAGCTACATTAGCCCCTAAAATTTTCTCACATAATGCAAAAATTAATTTTAACGATTACGCCGAAAAAGTTCGAAATTTTATCCACGGATATTCACCCGTGCCGGGTGCGTGGACTTTGTTTGATGGCAAAAAGTTAAAAATACTACGAACAGATTTTGATAAATGTAGTTGCTCGATTAATGAGCCTTTTCTTCAACTAGAAAAGCCCGGTGAATATTTGATATATAATTCCCAGTTTGTTGTAAAATGTGCTGCAGGCGTTATTTCTATCAAAGAATTGCAACTCGAAGGTAAAAAAGTGATGAATGTTTCAGATTTTATAAATGGTTATAAAGGAAATTTGAAAGGTATGTTTGATTAAATGAGAGAAATCAATGGATAAGCCTTTGCAAAATAAAAAAATCGTTGTTGGTGTAACTGGTTCAATTGCGGCTTATAAATCTGCTTTGCTTGTGCGCGAGCTTATTAAACTCGGTGCTGATGTGCAAGTTGTAATGACGCCTTCGGCAACAAAATTTATTACACAAACAACTCTTGAAAGCCTGAGCCGTCATCCTATTGTCGTTGAAATGTTCTCTGATATTAAGCAAACAAGTGGTGCTTGGCATGTTCAGTTAGCTCAATGGGCTGATGCTATGATTATCGCACCTTGTTCTGCTTCAACACTTTCCAAAATTGCACACGGTCAGAGTGATACAGCACTTGTTTGTGTTGCTATGGCATTGCCACCTGAGAAGCCTTTGCTTATTGCACCAGCTATGGATTTCGATATGTGGCAGCATCCTGCAACTCAAAATAACGTGAAAATTTTAGCTTCATTCGGAAATATCATTATTCCACCTGCCGAAGGCGAACTCGCAAGTGGACTTATCGGTCCAGGACGCTTGCCTGAAATTCCTGTGCTTGTTGAATATATTATAAGTGCATTATCAAGCGAAAGATATTACTGCAAAATTGATGAAATCTTGCAAAAACCTCTCGAATCAATTGATGAAAGCTTAGAAAAAGATAAATGGAATGCTGAACTTGAACTCGAACAGCTTAAAAACAAGATGAAATTTCAAGCACTTGAAAAACTTAGAAACAAGTCCATACTCATTACTGCTGGTCCGACAGTTGAAAAAATCGATAGCGTCCGCTTTATTTCTAACTTCTCCACAGGTAAAATGGGATATGCTTTGGCTAATATTGCAAACAAGCTCGGTGCAAATGTTATTTTAGTTTCAGGACCAACACAACTTGCACCACCTGAGAATGTTCATTTCGTTCCAGTTACTTCAGCCGAAGAAATGTTCAACGAAGTTCAAAAATTTTTCCCGAATGTGGATATTGCTATTTTTGCAGCAGCAGTAGCCGATTTTACACCCGAAATAAAGCATTCTTTAAAATTAAAAAAAGAAGATATTGGCGATGATTTAATCCTGAAACTTGTCCGTACTAAAGATATACTTGCAGAAATGGGGAAAAGCAAAACAAATCAATTTATTGTCGGTTTTGCCTTAGAAACTGAAGATTTATTAAAAAATGCTCGAGAAAAACTTGAGGAGAAATATTGCGATCTTATTGTAGCAAATCAAGCTAATACACCACACAGCGGTTTCGGTACTGATTTCAATACAATTACTATAATTGATAAATATGACCGTGAAATAAAATTTATTCCAATGCCTAAGGAAAAAGTAGCATTGGAGATTTTATCGACAATTGCAAGCTATTTTTAAACATCGGATGTTTTAGATTATTTGATTAATTCAAAGATGTTTAATTATTCCCAAAATCTAATTCTTAAATTGCCACAGAATCTTTACTCCAGCACCTATTTCAGAATTCTGTAAATATTTGCCTTTCTTTTGGTCTATTTCATCAGCAAGTAGTTCGAATAAATTTGCTCCTGCACCTTTCGCAAAGAACGGTACAAGCGTATTTGTATGGCTTGTGGAATTAAATTGCATATCAGGCATTTTACCTTTACCGTTGTTTTTGATTGGCTTATCAAAAGGTTTGATTTTCTCGTTATCAACTCCTGTTAGGTAACCAGTTTCGTGATCAGCTGTTATGATTAATAATGTTTCATCCCAAGAGCTATTACTTTCTATCCAGGCGATAACACTATCGACTGCTATTGCAAAATCGATAAATTCCTCTATTAGACGTCCTTTTTGATTTCCGTGGCAAGCCCAATCAATTGCACCACCTTCGATCATCAAGAAAAATCCATTTTTATTTTTGTTCAATGTGTTTAATGCGGCAAGCGATACAGTCGCCAAATCAGGCACATTTTTGTTAAAAGGTACTACATAGGCGTCCTCCATAGCTTGTCCTTTCCCATCGAAATAAGATTTATCGTCCGAAGTTTTTCTTCTTTGTTGAAAAGTTTCAGCTACTTCGACAACTCCGAGTAATCTTTTGGGTATAATGCTGCCACGAGCAATTTTCTCTAAATCCTGTTTTTTTTCAACCAGTGACCAAGCATCAGGTATATTATCTCCATCAATGTCTGCAACAGTTTTTTTCTTGCCATCAACTACGAATTCAACTGCTCCTTTTTGCAAACCAACCCAAATTAAGCTATCTCCAACATATTGGAAAGTGCGTGCGTGAGCTAATTTTTCTCCGTCGTGATTAAAATATGGATGACCTGCTCCGATAATGACATCAACTTTACTGTCGAGCAACATTTCTTTTGCAATTGCTGAGTAGTTATTTCGATGCTCATTATGTGCTACAAATACAGCTGGTGTTGCATGGCTTAACATAACAGAAGTTACAACTCCAGCAGATTTATTTAGCTTTTTAGCAACTTCACAAGCATTTTCAATTGGGCGTTTGTTTACGTCCATACCAATTGCACCATTATAAGTTTTCTCACCACAAGCAATTGCGGTGCCCGATGCGCCTGAGCAAGTATATTGATTTTGCACCCAATCGTATTTTTCCCATGCTTCCTTTGTGTTGTAACCAATGCTCCAATCTAAATCTTTGTCCTCACCTTTACTTCCAGCTTTTGCTGCATAAGTTGATACAAATAATTTTACTGGAAATTTATGAAAATTTTGTGCTTCATCAATACCGTATTGATAATAAGTTCCAGCTTTTATTTGATTTTCGCCCATACCATCACCAATCATAATTATAATGTTCTTAGGTGGTTTATTCTGAGCAAAAATCTGATTTAGTGAAAATATTGCTATAGTAATAATAGAAAATATTGCCAAAACAAATTTATTTTTCATTTTCTCTCCTTTTTGATTAAATTAAACTATCGGACGTTTAGTAACAAAATTTATTTTTAATAACGTTTGAATTAAACAAGTTAGTTTGTCATATATGCTTAAATTGTATAAATTTTCAAATATTTTATTAGGATTAAAAATTTTTTTTTACGATATTTGTCTTATCAGGTATATTTCTGTAAATCAATTGATAATTTGATTAAAAATTCGATTATATATAGTTGTTTTAATATAATCCCTAAAAGGAGGATTTATGAAATTTAAAAAGCTCATAAGTGTTTTTGGGCTTTCCTCAATCTTAGTCCTTTCCTCTTCATTACTTACTAACTGTACAAGTAAGATTACAGAGGAGCAGCTTATGCAATTACAAGAACTACGCAAACGCGAAAGCCAGTTGAATATGCAAATCTCAAACAAACAGCAAGATATCAACAAAATCCAAAATGAGATCAATGCCCGCAAAAATGAACTCAATAATTGCGAAAAAGACCGCGAATTCGTTAAACAAAAGCTTTCACAATGGCCTAATGTTTGGCCAGATTAATTTTCAAAAAATCAAAATGTGAAACAATTTATAATGGAGAAATATGAAAAAGATTTTAACAATAGTTAGTTTTTTATTTTTAACGGGTTCAGTTCTTTTCGCACAAATGCCTCCTGCAAGCAAACCTGATGCAGAGCTAACTCGAAAAGAAGCTGAACTTCGTATCCAGGACTTCCAATCACGCGTTTCAGCTTTGGAAGTAAAACTCAATGAGCTTAATGCTAAATATGAAGAATTAGAAATTGAACTTAAAAACATCAACGCCGCTCTTCGCGATTGTCAGGACGAAGTTAAACGAATTTTGGGCGTTTCCGATGCCGATATTGAAGCTTTTGCCCAAAAGCTCGGTGTTTTGGAAGGAAAAGTTCGTTCTATGAAATCTCTTAATGATGATCAATTAGCTGACCGCAGAGATGAAGTAAAGGCTCTGGAAAATGAGTATTTAGAGCTAAGAAAAAATAAAATTTCTATTATGCCTAAGTTTTTCAACCGTATGGTACAACTCGGTAGAGATATTCGTGGCTTATATCGAGAAAAGAAAATTACTACTTACACGGTTGGTACTTGGGCAGAAGATCGTGACTGTTTGTGGAACATAGCTGGTAAAATGGAAATCTATGGTGATCCACTCCAATGGCCTAAAATCTGGCAGGCAAACACAGACCAAATCCGCAATCCTGACATAATTTTCCCTGGTCAAGTCTTGAAAGTGCCACCAGCTGGACCAAAAACTCCTGAAGAAATTAAAGCTGAACGCCGCTACTGGCGTATGAAACGCGAAGCTGCTGAGAAAGCTCAAGAACAACAACCAACTGCCACACCTGGTAATTAATTCAATATTGATAAAATAAAATTGGGCTGCTAAAGAACTAAAGAAAATTCATGGCAGCCCATTTTTTTTAGTAAAATTTATTCTTTACTTTCTAATGCTTCTACTATTTTTTTGGCTTCTTCGAGCTTACTTTCAGGAACTGGTATAAAAACTGTTTGTTCAGCCCTACCATATTTTGCTTGATATGAATATACAACCTCCAATAAATTTATATCTTCGGTTATAATTTGCGCCCGTTCAAATCTATTACCTAATGATTTCAGTGGATGAAATTGCTCGCCAATTAATATGCAATCTTTCGAAATTATGCTAATAGCTGGTGATTTCTTTAAATTATGTGCCGAAATTTTTGGCACATACATTGCAAAAAAATACAGTACTAATATTAATGAAATGCCAATAATTCCCATTGTTGTAGCTACTTCTGTATCTGCTATCATAAAGATTCCGAAAATCACTATTATCAATGCAGTTACAATAATAAAATTGGATTTATTTAGTTCCTTGTGCTTGGCGGCATATTTGTCTGCAAAGCGTTCCCAAAAAATTGGATCGTATTGCCATTTTGCCAAAATATTTCTGCCTTGCAATAATTCATCGAACTTTTTAGCTCTACTATGATAAACAAAAAATAAAATTACACTCAGAATAAACAAAAAAGCACCTATAAATAGAATTGCTCCTCCACCTGACCAAATATCTATTTCAAACAATGGTACTGCAACCACAATTAAAAGCATAATTATTGCTAAAAACAGCCATATCTTAGCGGCTTGCCTTTGTTTATTTTTTATTTGCAATTCAGTTGTAATTTGCTCTTGATCTTTCAAAGTTGAAAACAATGGCAAAAGTGCTAAAAATAAAAATATTGGAATGAGCCAATACCTTTTATCTTTATATGGATACAATATATTCTCTGGTATTGAAATTTTACTTTCATCAAAAAGATAACCTTTATCGATAATTTCCTCTGCTGTCATTAATTCATTTAATTTGTTTAAAACCAAATAATTTATATAATCTGGTGTCGTAATAAAATATCTCTTGTTTTGTTCAATTTTTTCGTTTGGTAATTCAAAAGGTATATCTTTCTCTTGTATATAAAGCACAAGATCAAAGCTATTTGTGCTTGTAAATTTTCTAAATTCCTCTGGCAAATCATCAAGTGATTTTGAAAATTGTACTTTTTTTATAAATTCAATCCCTCTATTATCATTAATTATAACTAAACTATCTTTTTTTGCTTTTTTAAGATATTCCGAAATTGGCAATTTAAGCAATTCCTTAACTTCAGGAGTGATTTTTGCGTTAATCAGACTATCGTAAATTGCATCAGATTCTTGTGTATTATATCGAATATTTTTAACTCTAAGAAGACTATCGAAAATATACACTTCATCGTTATTAAGTTTCGTTAAATTTTCTTGTTCTTGTTGCAAATTATATTGCCGAATAATGTACAATGGTGGAGACATCTTATAGTTTGAAGCATAAATAAACAAAACCACGCAAACAAGAAGCAACAATGGATAATATATTTTAAAGTTCATAACACTAATTCCTTGTGCAAATTATAGAAACTTAATAAACTTAATAGATTTTTTTAATTAAACAAAACAAAATAAAAGTTTGGCATTAATATTTCTTTACTTTTGTCGATAATTATATAAGGAACATTTATCATTAGGAAGATGATGAAAATTAAAATTTTGATAATACTCTTAGGACTCGGCTTCTTAGCCAGTTGCGCATCAACGGGCACTTGCCCAAAAAATCCTGCCGAGGGTAATATATCGTCCCCATTTAATTCTGATAATGATGAATATTCGCCATATTTTTATGAAAATACATTTTATTATACAATCTCAAATAAAGCTAAAAAAATAAAAGAAACTCTTTATCGTAGTGAATTTATGGATGGACGTTTTCAGCGACCTGAAGAAGTTAAGGATTTACCTTTCGAAAATCTCCAAAATGCCAGCTTACCAACTTTTTGCATTAATCCTAAAAGCGGAAATTTGGAAGTTTGGTACTCTGCAAATACAAGAAATGGAAAAATTCATCGAAATTTATTCTTTGCTGAAAAAGTCAATGACAAATGGTCAAAACCACAAAATGCAAAATTCTTTAATACTGAAAATTTCGAATCACATCCATTTATTTCTCCTGATGGCAAAATCATAATATTCAGTTCCGATCGCCCAGGTGGGAAAGGTGGTTTGGATTTATATGTTGCAACTCGTGATGAACGTGGTAATTGGTCTTCTCCTCGTAATTTAACTGAAATTAACACGGAAGCTAATGAAATTTCACCGTTTATTGCATCCGATGGCACGCTTTATTTTGCTTCACAAGGATATTCGGCACAGAAAAATTATGACATAATTAAAGCCCAAGCTGAAGGCACTGCTAAGTGGAGCAATCCTCGCCCGATGACTCCACCTATTAATACTAATTTTGACGAAACAGGTCCTGCTATTTTCAAAGGGAAAATTTTCTTGTCATCCAATAGGCCACAAGGCTGTGGAGGAAAAGATATTTATGCCTTCGATTTATGTGGTCCTGCAAAAATCGAATGTGTTGTTATTTCGCGCTTCCCAAGCTTCCCAGTAAAAGGTACTGCATATTTGTACGATGAAGAAAATAATATTGTTTCAACACGCTTTGTAGATGAAGTTGGATTGTTCGAATTTGACCTAATCCCCAATAAATCTTACCGAGTTAAATATGTCAACGAATGTAATGATAAATATTCAGCCGAACAAAGCTTCATCGTTCCCTGTTCTGATACTTCAACAGTTGTAATGCGCGCTATGTTCGAGTTTAATCCCACCGAGGAATTCGACTTAGTTGAAATAAAAGTTCCATTTTTCGTTACTGGTTATTATCAACCAAACACAAGAGAAAATCTTGAAGCTTTACGTCTAAAATTTGCATACAATTTAATTGGTATAGATGAAAAAACTAAATATATAGAAAAACCTGGTGAAATTTACGACCAATATACTGAGGAAGTTGAGCGTGCTCTTAACGAAGCCGCAGAAAAGCTTTATGATATTATCTCACTTATGGATAATGAATGTGTCGCAAATCCTGATTTTAAAGTGCAAATTAAAATCTTAGGTTATGCCGATCCTCGTTCTATAAGTGCTAAAGCAATTTTCCCTGATGCTGATATTGATGATGAAAAATTCGGGATTAAAGTCCAGCGTGGTACCAGAATGGATAATCAACTGCTTTCACTTCTTCGAGCATATTATACTGCCAAGTATTTTGAAAAATATATAGAGAGCCGAAATCACAAACTGAAAGAAAAAATAGTATGGTCTATTGAAGGTATGGGTGTGGATAGAACCGATTTGCCTGATAAAAAGAAACGACGTGTAAATCTAAAAATAATGCCTCTTTAATTACTCTAAAACAAATTCGACACGTCGATTCTGGCTTCGTCCATCTTCTGTGTCGTTCTGTGCAATAGGTTTCTTAGGTCCATAGCCCTTATATTTTAACCTTTTTTCGTCTATTCCATTTTTTATAAACCAATCGCGCACGGCTTTTGCCCGTGCAAGAGATAATTGCATATTATAGCTCAATGAACCAATATTATCGGTATGCCCTTCTATTGTTATCTTTATATCGGGATGTTCAAGCAAGAACTTTTTAACTCTCTCGAGTTCTGCAAAAGATTCCTCCAACAACTCATACTTATTGTATTCAAAAAAAATATTATTCAATCGAACTTTCTGACCAATTTCAATCGGAACAAGCAATAGATCTTTCCTAATTTCCTTATATTCATCGAGAATATTTAAATCAATGTTTTCATTAATCGAAATATAACCGTCAGCGCTAGCAAAATATGCATACCTATTTCCAAAAGGTAACGTAATTGTATATTCGCCTGTTTTAGGATTTGACCGAGCAATACCAGCATTCTGTCCACTTGATAAGTATTCGTAATTTATGATTGCTTCTACTGGTTTTTTTGTCTTAGCATTTAGCACTTTACCTTTAATCAATACAACATTGTAAGGTTTATATTCCATAGGTAGTTTTATCTTAAAAATGTCTTCCCTCCCAATACTATTATCATTTGAGACAAAATATGCATAATCACCCGAAGCAGGTAGCGAATAATATCCATCCCAGCCTTTGCTATTAATCGATGGACCTAAATTCATAGGTTCGCTCCAGCGATTCCAAGTGCTATCCAATCTCCTTGTTACAAAAATATCATTTGAACCATAGCCTGGCTTGCCTGAAGTTGAAAAATAGAGTGTGATTCCATCTGCTGCAAGAAATGGCGTATCTTCCGATGCAGATGTATTTATATCTGCACCCAAATTAAGTGGCTTGCTCCAAGTGCCATTATCTTTTAAAAAGCTTACGTATAGATCATTCTCTCCGAAACTATCTTTACGTTCAACAGACATAATCAATACTTTCCCATTTGGTGCAAAAGAGTAGCTTGAAAATCTCGAAAGATTATAATAGTCATCGATTTCTATTTTCTGCGGAAAAGACCAGCCTGTATCAGTAAGAAATGATTGCGATAATCCTTTAAGTTGATCACCATCTTCTTTATATATATTGCCAAGATAAATTATAGTCTCATCCTGTGAAATTCCAACAATAAAATTATTCCTATCATTATTTATTGGCGGACCTATATTTATTGCAGGTAGAAAATTCCCGTTACTGTCGATTTTGGAATACCAAACATCTTGCTCTTTGTATTCACCAATGTTTTCTGGATGCAAATCTCGTGTAAAAAATAGAGTGCTACCATCTGGTGTTATAATTGGACCGAGTTCCGAATATTTTGAATTGACATTTTCACCTAAATTAACTTTTTCACTGAAAACTAAATTCTCTGGTTTATTAATTTTTACTTCATATTTATCATCGCAATCGCATACACCAATCGCATCAATTTGATAATAGTCATTATAATTAATGGTGCTTATCTCAACTTTGATTGCTTTTATAATACTTTTATCGAACTTAATATTAAAAATCCTTCCTTTAGTTTCAATTGGTTTCGGATTTAAATTGTTATATATTAATTTCTCAGAGTTATTTTCATCATAAATGAAAACTTTTGATATTGCACCTGGATTATAACTCTCATAAATATAAATTTGCCGAGCTAAAACCGAGTTTTTAAATCCAACTTTAATCCATTCCATACCATTGCGTGAAAAATCTGGCATCCAAGCACAAGAGCTTACTCCAAAATCAGGCATAATATTCGGTTTTCCAAGCGCCTGCCGACCTTTAAAACCATTCCGACTTGCATTGACAAACCTTGCTTCTGAAGACACACCAAGCAATGTATCTGCCCATTGAATTTTTTCTGCAGTTACATCTATACAAATTAATATCAGAAATATTAGCAAAAATATTTTTTTCATTAATTTCCCATACATTACCACTTTACAAATATACTACTTTTTACTTATCCTGTTAAGAGTGAAATGTATTAATATTTTTCTTTTAACAAAATCATTTATTTTATAAATTGTAAACTTTAATTATATGAAAAAATTCACAAATATAAACTGAGGTTCAAATGAATAAAATTGTTGAAGCAAAATTTATAGGTCCTGACGTAAAAATGTTCAGAATCGAAGCTCCAAAAATTGCTGAAAAGCGAAAAGCTGGACAGTTTGTAATTTTACGTGTGCACGAAAAAGGCGAACGCATACCAATAACTATTGCCGATAGTAATATCTCTGAGGGAACTATAACAATAATAGTTCAAGGTGTTGGCAAAACAACTAGATTATTAAATACTTTAGAAGCAGGAGATTATCTATTAGATTTAGTTGGACCTTTGGGTAAGCCTTCTCACATTGAATATTTTGGCACTGCCGTAAGTATTGGAGGCGGAGTAGGTACAGCTATTGCATATCCAACAGCAAAAGCTCTCAAAGAAGCTGGTAATTACGTTATCTCAATAATTGGTGGACGCTCCCGCGATTATGTTATACTGGAAAATGAGATGCGTCAGATAGCCGATGAGGTTTATCCTACAACTGATGATGGTTCTTATGGCTTTCACGGTTTTGTAACCGACAAACTTCAGCAATTGATAAATGAAGGTAGAAAAATAGACTTTGTGCTCGCTATCGGTCCAATTCCAATGATGGAAGCTGTAGCAAAAGTTACAAAACCCCACAATATAAAAACAGTCGTTAGCTTAAATCCAATCATGGTTGATGGTACTGGGATGTGCGGTGGATGTAGAGTGCTTGTTGATGGGAAAACGGTTTTTGCTTGCGTCGATGGTCCTGAATTTGATGCTCATTTGGTTGATTTTGAAGTATTAAAACAAAGAAATAGAGTTTATAGAACTGAAGAGGAGACAAGTTTAAGAGAATTCCAATGCAATTACAATAAAATGTTTGATGAAGAATTAAAAAAGCAAAAGGAGCAATAATATGGCTGAACTTACACCTAAAGAGAGAATGGCAATCCCCCGACATAAAATGCCCGAGCAAGATCCGAATGAGAGAATTAAAAATTTTCTCGAAGTAAATCTTGGTTACGACGAAGAAACTGCTCGACGTGAAGCTGAACGATGTTTGCAGTGCAAAAAGCCTGCTTGTGTTGCAGGCTGCCCTGTTTCAGTTAAAATCCCTGATTTCATAAAAATGATAGCCGAAGGAAAATACAAAGAAGCTGCTGCAATTTTGAAAGAGGATAATGCCCTGCCTGCTGTTTGTGGAAGAGTTTGTCCGCAGGAAGAACAGTGTGAAAAAGTCTGCGTTCTCGCTAAAAAGGGGCAGCCTGTAGCTATTGGCTATCTTGAACGTTGGGCTGCTGATTGGGAGAGAAAAACTATTGGTCTGCAAATTGCTGAAACAAAACCAAAAACTGGCAAAAAAGTTGCTATCGTTGGTGGTGGTCCAGCTGGGCTAAGCTGTGCTGGGGATTTAATTCAGATGGGGCACGAAGTTACAGTTTTCGAAGCTTTGCACGAAATTGGTGGTGTACTTATTTACGGAATACCTGAATTCCGTCTCCCAAAGGAAATAGTGCGTGCCGAAGTTGAAGGACTTAAAAAGCTTGGCGTAAAATTCATTACAAATTATATAATCGGTCTTACAGAGACAGTTGACGAGCTACTTCAACGTTTCGATGCAGTATTTTTGGGCGTTGGTGCTGGCTTGCCATATTTCCTTGGTGTTCCCGGCGAGCATCTCAATGGCGTCTATTCATCCAACGAATTCCTTACAAGAGTAAATTTAATGAGAGCCTATGAGTTCCCTTACGCCGATACCCCAATATTTAACATAAAAGATAAAAAGGTAGTTGTTTTCGGTGGTGGCAATACTGCAATGGATGCCGTCCGTACCTCGCTTCGTCTTGGTGCAAAACGTGCAATAATTTGCTACCGCCGCACTGAAGCAGAAATGCCCGCTCGTATCGAGGAAGTCCATCACGCAAAAGAAGAAGGTGTCGAGTTTATGTTACTAACAGCACCTGTTGAACTTCGCGGCGACGAAATCGGAAACCTTCGCGAAATGGTTGTGCAAAAAATGGAACTCGGCGAACCAGATGCCTCTGGACGCCGCCGCCCAGTGCCTATTCCAGGTGCTATTGAAGTTGTTCCTGTTGATGTTGCTGTCGTTGCAATAGGTAATGGATCCAATCCAATAATCAGTGCAACAACACCAGATTTGAAAGTAAATAAATGGGGAAATATCTTAGTTGATGAAAACACAATGAAAACCAACAAAAAAGGTGTTTTTGCAGGTGGCGATATCGTAACTGGTGGTGCTACTGTAATTTTAGCTATGGGTGCTGGACGTAAAGCAGCTGCTGCAATAAACGAATACCTAAAAAACCCAGATGTTTGGTAGAATATATTAATAAAAAAGCCCCAACCAGATTGGGGCTTTTTCTTTAAAGTAAATTTATTATTCGAATTTAATTGAATTTATTGCTTTTTCAAATACTGGCAAATAATCTTTTTCTTCGCCAGCAAACCAATTCATAGTAATGCGATACAATCTATCACCTTTTAGTGCAAAATATACACGTCCTTTCACATCTTTTGTTGGCTGATATGAAAATACATAAGCTTCAACACCACCCAATTTAGTTTCGCGTGGTTCTGAACTATTTTTGTACGTTGGTTTGTTTTCATCAACAATTTTCTTTAAGTTCTTAGATTGCGATGCATCGATTACATCGACCTGAATATTGCAGTCAGCACGACGTTTGCCAATATAATTTTGTGAGGAAATCACATTACGAGCAACACCTTTTGTTAGATTGAAGTTATCTGGCACCATTATAACATATCCTGGTCCGGATTTTGGAACTAAGTTTTGTGAAGCTGGTGGCTCTTCAACATTAACAGTTATAACTTGCGGTTTAAACTCTGGTTCAACGGCAAGTTTCAACGAGGAAACTATTTCATTGAACTTGTCTTTATACATATCCCAAGTGTTTGCAAATGCTTCGAAAAACAGAACTGTTGCTAATTTACCATCTTTTGTTGCTACATACATTTCTCCCATAAATTCGCCATCTTCCAATTCAAATGAATAAGTAAATTTGCTTCCTTTTACTCCATCGAGCATTACTTCATCGAATTTGTAAAGTTCTGGTTGAAATGTTTTGTTGAGCTTTATTATGCTATCGAGAGTAACAACACTATCGATTTTAACAACATTTAAATCAATTTTGGCTCCTGGGAAACCTTCGCTATCATATTTTGCGAAACGTGGCTTTGCGCTATTCGAAGAAAATGCTGCAAAACGAACGCCCGTTAATTTTGTGGTAACCCAATTAGATGGAAATTTTAAGGAAAAACCAACTGCTTCGTCTTTGTATTCAGCTAAATCTTTAATTTCAACTGGTTTACCGTGTTTATTCCCACAAGCACTTAAAACAAAAATAGAAAACAACATTAGTAAATAAAATTTCATAACTTTCATTTTTTTCTCCTTGATAATTTTAGAAAATGTAAAACCTAAAATATTAATAATATTGATAATAAACAATAATTTTATTTTTATTAAAAATTTACTCTAAGCATCAGGTAAGTCCAAAATGAAACGTCTTTTCTATCGTAATTTTTTGCACCGTTTGTTTTATTGACGTCATAAATATCTTTCATTACATCATTTGGTAAAAAAACAGCTTTTCCCCATTCAATCGAAGCATTTTTTAATAAATCTACTCGGCTTATCAGAAAAAGTTCATTACCTAATAGCTGGCTTTTCTTACCATCTTGTAATGTATATGCTTTATTTGTCGAAAAATTATGCCCTTCGAATGTAAAAGATAATGGCTTTATATTGTAGATAATTTTTAAGTAAAAGTCATTAAGTCCGCGGTAATTCGTTGATTTCTCTATATCGCTGAAATAATCCATTACAGAGTAAAAGCTATGCTTGCTTTGGTAAGTCGCATCAAATGTCCTATAAAATTTACCTTCAACCATATCTTTTTGCGATGTCCCCGATAAAATATCTGCATTTATTCCTATTGTAAGATTGTCAAATTTATAATTCAAGCTTCCTGCTACGTTGAAAGCTTTAACAATTCGTGGAGCTTTGCTTGCAATTTGATCTCCAGCCTCGCCTCCTTGATATGCTCCTTCCAGTACTGTATAGAAGCTTTTGTATGCAAATTTATAGTAAAATCCACTCATAAATCTATTTGACGAGTAATTACCTTTTGGTGTTCGTTTCCTGTTAAAATCATAGTAGGAAAACAAATCTAAATAATGCTCCTTATCAAATGCAAACTTGCTCCAAAAGCCATACACGTTATGTCCTTGCTCTGGTTTAGAAGGATAAGGATACTGCGAGGTGTCAGGTGCTGCACGACTTATATATTTTTCTACTGAATTGCTGTGCGTCATAGCAAAAACATTTATTCCAAACGGTTTAGTGTCGTAAGTAAACAATAGACCATCCCAAGTTCGCGTTATGTAATGAAAATTATTGATAGCAAAATATCTGCCATTGCGAAACTGCATATCAAAGCGTCCAGCTTTTATACTAATTGGTTTATCGAATAGCTTATCGAATAAAACATAACCTTGATGAAGATCCACATTCTTCAAATTTCCTAAGGTGTTTTTTGCCTCGCCCCAGATTCTTGAATCTCGCACTTGAAAAAAAACACTAATGTTTTTAGAAATTTGTTTTTCTATTCCGATCTTTGTTCGCATAGTTGTAAAACTCAGCGGATAAGTCTTATTCGAAAAATCACGCCCATCAATCTCCGATCTTATTTGTACATCACCAGAAAATTTAAAATCATCCTGTGAATAACTAATGTTGATGATTGTTAAGAAACTAATAATAAAAGGTAAAAATAAGTTTTTCATAAAATTTATCCTATGTTATCTAAAACTTTTTGAAACTCAATAACAAATATTACGTAATTAATATTAGAAAATTTTGTTAAACATCAATGAAATTGAAAATGAAAAAAATCGCTTTTTTATTATCAATAATATCAATATTTCTTAGTTCTTGTGGAATTGTAATTGCTCAAAGCGATGAAGTATTGATTGAACAATTAAAACAAAAGCCATTGAAGGGTATTTTTGGACTTAGCTTCACAAATTCTGTTCCACAAAACGAATTTTATGATAATCTCAAAAAGTCTGGTCAGGGATTTTCGCTTTATGGTGGTTACAATTTTACACCTGTTCCAGTTACAGTCGGTTTGCAAACAGATTTTCTTTTTTATGGTGGTGATGAACGTATTTTTAGTTATCGTAATCAAGGCGGTTGGACGTATTTACGCGATACAGTATCGTATCAAAATATGATTATTCCAGTAACTATTTTGATGCAAGTGCGGCCTAATGTCGGCGAATACATTTTTCCATATTTTGAAGCTTTTGCCGGGTTCACAATTTTTAGTGCAAGCAGCGATTTTAAATCAGGTTTGGGTATTGAAGACTCAAAAGATGAAATCTCTGCTGGTTGGAACATCGGGCTTGGTGCAGGCACTATGATTAAGCTTGTCGATTTTGTTACATTACCGAGCTTTTATTCAAGAATGCTTCTTGATATTAAAGCTCGTTATGTTAATGGCACACCTGTTCAGTATTATATGGTCAAGCAAATTAATTCCGATACATCACCAGATTTTCGTCGTGCAAAATCTAAAACTGATTTGGTTACTTTCCAAGTCGGTCTTGTATTTGAATTTTAATTTTTTACATAAAAATTTGGAGGTTAAAATGAAAAAGTCATATTTAGCTTTGATTATTGCAATAGTATTTTCACTTACAGTTAGTTCTTGTACCTTTACAACTGGTGGTTCATATTCTGCACAGTCTTTCAGCCAAGATAAAGAATTAACAGTTGGCACTCTACAAAAAGAACTACGCGTCGGCATGTCCGGAGCAGAACTCATACAAGCATTGGGTTCCCCTAACATTATCACACGCGACCAAAATGGCTTTGAAACTTGGGTTTACGACCGTATTGCAACCGAAGCTCGTTACAACGAAAGTGCAAATATTTTGTTCCTTATGCTTTATGCACAAGGTAGCTCTTCTTCAAATGCAACTGTAAGCCAAAAAACATTAACTGTTGTGGTAAAAATGAATGAGCATGGACGTGTAGATTCATTTGCTTATCATTCAAGCAAATTCTAACGGAGGCTACAATGAAATCCAAGCATATTATTCTGCTGTTGTTTTTAACTACTTTGGTTTCGTGCACCGTAGTTAATTACTTTCGGCAGGAAACACAAATGACTCAAACACAAATTCGCGAGTTCCAGACACGCTATTACGATACAAACGACGTAAAGCTTGTTATGAAATCTGTACTGAATGTTCTTCAAGATGATGGTTTCATCGTAAAGAATGCCGTCCCAGAACTCGGACTGCTCACTGCAAATAAAGAAATAGATCTTTCAAACTCAAAACGTAATAAAGATGATTTCTGGGAGCAATTTTTTCTTGCGATGGCAAAATCCAATACAAATGAAAGAGAAACTTATAAAAAAATAAAACAAATCGAAGTATCAGTCAATGTATCTGAATACGGTAAACAAACAAAAGTGCGTGCAAATTTTCAAGCTAAAATTTTTGACAATCAAGGCAATGTGATGAATGTTTATAGCGTCGATGATCCAAAATTTTATCAGGATTTCTTTGCCAAAGTCGATAAAGGTATTTTTCTTCAAAAACAAGGTCTGTAAAATACGATTTTAAACATAAGGGCGACTTGTAGTCGCCCCAATGATTTTATGTGTAGCTTTTACTCACCGATTATTTTAACCAAAACTCTTTTACGTCGCTTTCCATCAAATTCTCCATAAAAAATTTGCTCCCAAGGACCAAAATCAAGCTGTCCGTTAGTTATTGCAACTACAACTTCGCGCCCCATAATCTGACGCTTCAAGTGAGCATCAGCATTATCTTCAAATCCGTTATGAGCGTACTGCTCGTATGGTTTTTCAGGAGCAAGCTTTTCCAACCAGCGTTCGAAATCGCTGTGCAAGCCTGATTCGTCGTCATTAATAAACACAGATGCAGTTATATGCATCGCATTTACCAATACCAATCCCTCTTTTACGCCGCTTTCACGGACGCAATCTTCAACTAATCGAGTAATGTTGATGAACTCACGGCGATTTTTAGTATGAAACCATAATTCTTTGCGATAACTTTTCATTTTATACCTTTATTCTTGTGCAACCAAGTTCCCATCAATAAATACGGCTTGTGCTTTTCTTCGATCGATGTTATAAAGCAAAGCATTCAGTAAATCATCATCATTCATAGAAATCAAATCACGGTATTCTGGTAACTCGAACACAGCGAAATCAGCAGCTTTCCCTTGCTCAAAATTTCCCACTTGTTCGGAAATACCTAAATGCTCAGCCGCCTTTATTGTCGCAAGACAAAGTACAGTGCGAGTATCTACTTTTGCATTTGTGTCGCCAAGTAAAGATAAAATTTTCGACATTTCTTTTGCCTCCATACACTCATTAAGCATAGATAAACTATAACCAGCAGCAACATCGGTGCCAATACCAACTTTTAAACCTTGCGATAAATATTTTTGCAGGGGCATAATCCCACTTGAAAGAAATTTATTCGAATTTGGACAATGAGCTATTATACAGTTTCTCTCTTTTATTAAGTTAAGTTCGCTATCATCTAAATAGATACAGTGGGCAAGAATTGTCTTCTCAGTTAAAAGCCCATATTTATCGTAAACTTCTGCATAGTTAGCCGAATTGGGAAAATGCTTTCGCACAAGTTCAATTTCCAACTTGTTCTCCGCAATATGTGTTTGCACGAAAAAATCGTCGCTGCGAGCTATTTCACCAATTTTTCTCATAAGTACAGCAGAGCAAGAAAGAGCAAATCTTGGTGTTAAAACAAATTCGAGTTTCCCTTTTTTATGCCATTTTTTTGCTAAATCTGATATATCATTAATTACAACTTCGGTTTCTTGCTTTAATGCTTCTGGTGAATTACTATCCATAAATGGCATACCAATAAAAGCACGCAACTGATATTCCTCTGCAACCTGAAATGCGATATCGCAAGCGGTTTTCTGTGGAGAAGTATAAAGCACGGCTGTTGTTGTTCCTTTACTTACGAGCTCTTTAAAGAAAAGTTTTGTATTCTGGTAAGCAAATTGTTCATTGTTAAATTTTGTTTCCAAAGGAAATATATAATTACTTAGCCAATCTAATAGTTCGCCCTCTCCCAATCCAACTGCATTAAATTGTGGTATATGTGTGTGTAAATCGATAAGTCCTGGAATCAATATTTTTTGTGAAAAATCGAAAAAGATATCGAACTTGATACCGTTTAACTGAATTTCTTGTTCAATAATATTTTCAATTTTACCATTTTCATCGATTAGCAAATAACCATCTCGGAAAACATCTACTGTATAATCTCGCTTAGGATTTATAATTATTCCTTTTATTAGTTTTCTCATTAACTAACAACCTCTATATGCTTTACACCATCAATTTTAGCAATTTGTTCAATTATTTTATTAACATTTGCGTAATTATTTATTTTAATAGTAATAACACCATCAAAAATTGTTTCTAAAGTGTTAATATTCACACTATTTATATTAATTATACCCGATTGAATAATCGCAGCTGTTATATCTTGCAGCATATATTCTCTATCATCACCAATAATTCTTATCTCCACAAGAAAATGACTTTCAGGGAGATCGTTCCAATCGACCATTGCCAAATCTTCTTTGTGCGTATTTAGGACTTTTTCGACATTTTGACAATCAATCTTATGTATTGTAACAAATTCTTGACTTATTTTAACTGCAATAATAGGATCACCTGGCTTAGGATTGCAACAACCTGCATAATTAATAGTCATATTAGGAGTAATTTCGAGCTTCTGTATTTTGGCAAAAATTGAATCAATAACTTTTGTTTGGCTGACGTTATTTTGCAGATTATTTACTTTCTGCAACAAAAACTCATTAATTTTCGTTTGATTAATCGTTTTATCTGCAAGTGCTGCATAAAAATCAGAAATATGAATAAATTTAAGAGATTTAAGTAGCTTATCAGTTTCTTCATCACTTAAAGTTATTCCAAGTTCCTTAAGTTTGTTAGCCCAAATTTGCTTACCTTCTGCTTCATATCGTTTTACTTCATCGCGGAAATATTTAAGCAACAAGTGATTGGCTTTACTTGTAGTTACCCACTTTAGCCATTCTTTGCTTGGTTTCTGATTTTTCGATACAAGGATCTCGACACGATCACCACTTTCGAGCTTGTGGTGTAGGGGGACAACTCGTCCATTTATTTTTGCACCAATCGCATGATATCCAACTTTGGAGTGTATCTCAAATGCAAAATCTAAGGCAGTCGCACCTCGTGGCAATTTCTTTAATTCGTTCGCTGGTGTGAAGACATATATTTCTTCTATGAATAAGTTTCGTCGTACAGCCTCCAAAAGCTCAGGTGTTTGTTGGTTACCAATATTTTCAAATATTTCACGTACATCATCCATCCATTTCTGCAAATGTGCATCTTCAATAAGCGTCGATGAATTAACTCCGCTTTTGTATTTGAAATGAGCAGCAACACCTTTCTCGGAAATTATATGCATTTGCCGTGTTCGTATTTGCACTTCTACTGGTTTATTGTTCGGTCCGACAACTGCTGTATGAATCGATTGATATCCGTTTTTTTTCGGGGCTGAAATATAATCTTTGAAAGTTTCAGGTACTGGTGGATAGATCCCTGCAATTATTCCATATGTATAAAAACACATATTCTTATCGTCTGTATCCAAAATTACTCTTATAGCAAATAAATCATAAAGCTCTTCAATTGATTTTTGCCTTAAAATCGTTTTATTGTAAATTGAATAAATATGTTTTGCGCGTCCAGTAATTTCAAATTTGATTTTAAGTTTTTTTAGTAATTCATCTTTGCTTAAAGCCTCTTCGATAGGCTTGATGAAGTTTTTAATGTATTCCTCGCGTTCAGCTCGGGTTAGTTGCAGAGCATTAACAATTGCTTCATATTTATCTGGATTAAGATACTTAAAAGCTAAATCTTCAAGTTCCCACTTGATATTACGCAAACCAAATCGGTTGGCAAAAGGTGCATATATTTCTAATGTTTCTCTTGCTGCGCGCTCTTGACTTTCATAGTTCAGTGAACCAAGTGTCCTCATATTGTGCAACCTATCGGCAAGCTTTATAAGTATTATCCGCACGTCTTTGAATAAAGCGAGTAATAATCGCCGGTAATTTTCTGCTTGCGCTTCGCTATCTATATGCTGGCTCTCGACATATTTAATTTTTGAGACCCCATCTACAATCTGAGCAACCTCCGGACCAAACTCTTTTTTTAAATCTTCGTATGTATAAAAATCGCCTTCATCTAAAACATTGTGTAGCAATGCGGCAATTACAGAGTCTTCATCAAGTGGAATTTCTTTTATAACTATACGTGCTACTTCAAGTGGATGTGTATAAAACGGTTCTCCGGATTTTCTCAATTTATTTAAATGAGCTTTATAGCATATTTCAAAAGCTCTTTTTATTCGTTTTTCGTCGTATTTTGTTAAATGTAATTTACATTCATTCAATAGTAATGTTAAATCTGCTTGTGGATCTTCTCCAAGGTGATAGTTTTCAGGAACAACTTCTGCTTTTTTCTTTAGCCCAATGTCCAAACTAAATTTCATAATTTTTGAATTTAATTATTTTACGATTTACAAAATTAAAAACGTTTCATAATAGTAAATATTTGCAGATTTATATTATTTTTGTAAAAACAAAATATTTATTAAATATGAAAAATAAATGCATATTATTGTTATTACTTTTTTATTCAAGTCAAGTTCTTTCAGAAGAGATCTATGTAAATGATATTTTTATTCAGCGATATAATGTTTTTAAAGAAAATGACAAAGAATGGTTCTTTGCCGCACCACTTTTAAATTTCTTTCACTCTAAAACAAAAGAATATGTTATCCGTGATGAGCTGCTATTTAAAAAAGGTTTTACTACAACTGATGAATATCTATACGAAACCGAGCGAAATTTACGTGCAACAGGACTTTTTACGTCTGTTGTTATAGAGCTTGATAGTATTGGATTTGGCAATTATAATGTTTATGTTACAACTAAGGATAGATGGTCGCTTTATCCAGTGCCAGTAGGCAAAACTGGTGGTGGTTTCTCTCAATACGGGATTACAATTAACGAAAATAACTTGTTCGGTACAGGAACAAATATAACTGCTGAACTAATAAACAGAAAAGAGAATAACATTGGATTGCAATATAGATTTGAACTTTTTAAAAGACGCTCTTTTAGAACAGATTTTAGTTTATATACTCAATTTTTAACAAATAATATAAGAGATGAGCTCCATTTTTCATTAGCTAAAAATTTTTTAACGCTCGACGATAAATTTTCTTATGGAATTACTGCACTTAAAAGCAAAGGTAAAGAGTTTATTTACATAAAAGATAATTATCAATTAACTAAAATTGATGAAAATAAAGTTGATATCTGGTTCTCTCGTGCTTGGCAACGAAAAGATAGAGTGTTTTTTACAGCATTAGCTGAGTATCACCGTTCAGATAGAGAAAAACCTGAATATAAACGTGCCTTCGATAATTGTGGGAAAATTCTCTTTGGTTTTTCATCCATTTCTGAAAATTATTACACTGTAAATAAGATTAATTCTTATTTTTACGAAGATTTAATCGTAGGTGGATGGGGGAGTGCGGTTTTGGGCAAAATTTATCCAATTGGAAATCGTGGCAAAAGCTACTACTATGTTGCTGGTGAAGGTGAAAAATCTTATTTTGTTGATAATTTCTACATTTTTGCACGTTTGGTTGGAGCAAGTGCTTTCAAACGAGCCTCTGGTTTTTTCACTTATCAAGAGTTTTATGCAAATGCATTCTACAAGCTATTCAACAATTTATTAATAACAACTCGACTTCAACAACAAACTGTTTGGAATTGGTCAAAACTACGTCAACTTATTATTGATAACGATATTGGGCTTCGTGGCTACAAATTAAATCAAAATACAGGCGATAATAGGATAATTTTCAACACAGAATTACGGTATTTCCCAGATTTGCCATTGTGGCTTTTTAATTTCTCATTTGTTACTTTTACTGATTTAGGAAGTGTCTGGCAGCAAGACGTCAAACTTTCAAAATCACAATTTTTATTTTCATCAGGACTTGGAATTAGGCTCCATTTCAATAAATCAGACAATCCTAAACACATTTTACGCATCGATTTTGCATACAACCATAAAGAGAATAAATTCGGTGGTATCATAATTGCTTTCGAACAATTTTTCTCTGCTTTCAGAAATCATAAATTTTCTTTGCCTCAGCTACACGGTTTGGAATTTGATGGAGATTAGTTTTATTAATTATGTTTTATTTTGTAAATTGATTTTTTGTTAAACATCATTTAATTGAAAATGTTCTCAAAAGATGAAATTCGTCCTAATTGTGCTGTTGTTGGTGTTTATGGGCATCCACAAGCTGCGGTAATAGCTTATTATGCTCTTCACGCACAACAACATCGTGGACAAGAAGCAGCTGGTATTTCAACATTTTATTTTGATGATAGAAAACAGAAAATGCGTTACGCATATACACGGGGTGAGGGTTTAGTTTTGGATGTCTTTTCTGATAGTAAGATATTCACAGATGTGCTTAAAGGTTCATCTGCAATTGGTCATAATCGATATTCAACTACTGGCTCATCGACCCTTGCAAATATACAACCATTCAATATGACATACCATTCTGGCATACTATCTCTTGCTCATAACGGTAATTTGACCAACACAAAAGAATTACGCCGCAAACTTATCGATGAAGGCACAATTTTCCAAACTACAACCGATACTGAACTTTTTATGCATCTTATTGCTCACAGCCGACAAAAATCACGTCTTGAGCAAATTCGAGAAGCTCTGCGCATTACTCGTGGTGCTTATTCACTTGTGATTTTAACCGAGGAAGGGCTTTTTGCTGCACGCGATCCGCACGGCGTTCGTCCATTAAGCATTGGTAAAATAAAGCTTGAAAATGGGAAATATTCATATGTAGTTGCTTCTGAAACTTGTGCTTTCGATATTGTGAATGCTGAGTATGTTCGTTCGGTTGCGCATAATGAAATCATATTGATTGATGACGAGACAATAGAAACCGGTAACATTAAATCTTTTAAAATAATTGATGAAACTCCTATTGCAAAGCACTGTATTTTTGAGTATATATATTTTTCCCGTCCGGATAGTAAAATTTTTGGGCATAGCGTTGATAAAGTTCGCCGAAAGCTCGGTAAATATCTTGCTATGGAAAGCCCCGTCCCGAACGAAGATGGTGATAAAGTATACATCATACCTGTCCCTGATAGTGCTAATACTGCTGCACTCGGCTTTGCAAAGAAAAACCAAGACCAGGGTTTTGATTCCGCCTTCGAAATTGGGCTTATTCGAAGTCATTATGTTGGTAGAACATTTATTGCTCCGGGTCAGGATAATCGTACATTCCGTGTAAAAACAAAATTTAATACTGTTCGTGGATTAATTGAAGGGCGACACGTTGTTATTGTTGATGATTCTATTGTGCGTGGAACAACTTCGAAAGCGTTAGTCAAACTTATTAGGGATGCTAATCCAAAGAAAATATCTATGAGAATCACATCTCCACCTATAATTTCACCTTGCTTCTATGGGATGGATTTCCCAAGCAAAGAAGAACTCATCGCTAATCATTTTAATTCAGTCGATGAAATTGCAAAAGAAATAGGTGTCGATGATTTAAAATACCTATCAGTAGAAAAGCTGATGGAAACTGTTCCATGCGATGATGGTATTGATTATTGCACAGCTTGCTTTACCTGTCAGTATCCAATACCTATTGAAGAAGAAATTAATAAAGAAACAACCGAAAGTTAAAAATGCCCTGCGTCTCCCAATCGCAGGGCTCGTAGTCTTAGAAAAATTAATTTTCTTTCAGACTACTTTCATTTATATTTACATATAAAAACAATAAAAGGTTACAAAAAAAATTAGATGTTAAAAAAATTGCACATTGTGTAATTTTTTTCATAATAGTGCTTATAATTTTACTTTTTTCATTCTTGCGATAAAGAATCCATCCGTTCCATACAAATGCGGATAAAATGTGTAGCAAAATTCATTTGATAAATCAGGAATTACTATATTATGTTTAGAAAAGGCATTTATAAGTGGATCAGGAATAAATTCAGGATGATTTTTCAAAAATTTCTCAATTACAAGCTCGTTTTCTTCTGGTAATATTGAGCAAGTTGCATAAACTAAAACGCCGTCAGCTTTCAAAAACTGTGAATAATGCTCTAAAATTTCGTATTGTTTTTCGGATAATTTTTCGATTAAACGTGGAGTAGTGCGATATTTCTTCATAGGATCGCGCCTTAATGTGCCCATTCCCGAGCAAGGTGCATCAATCAATACAGCATCAAATAAACAATTATTAAAAAATTTTATATTTTTATCTTTTACTTTCGGATAATTTTTCTCATCAACGATATAAGTTAGAATTGAGCAATAACCAGAATTTTTTGCTCTTCTGGGTATTTCTTTCAATCTGTTGTATTCTTTATCGAGCGCAATTATAAGCCCGTTGTCATTTTGCAAATCAGCTAAATGAAGTGATTTTCCACCAGCGCCAGCACACGCATCAAGTATTACCCAATTTTCCTCAGGAGCTAACGCATAGGAAACCAATTGGCTTGCTTCATCTTGTATTTCAATCGAGCCATTTTTATAAAGCGTACTTTCGTTCAGATATATCCGCTTTGAAAGATTATAAGCAACTGGGGATAGCTGACATTTTGTTAGTTCGACGTTTTCTTTTTTAAAGTATTCTTTGATTTTATCTATGTTTGCTAAGTTCTTTTTACTAATTCTAATTGTTATGGGAGCATTTTCTGTGAAAGATTGTGTTAATTTTGATAAATTTTCTATTGATATTAACTTAAATTTTAATATATTGTTAATAATCCATTCAGGAAATGAATTGTATAAGCTTATGTATTTCAATGTATTATCATCAATTGTTGAACTTTTTTTTATATTTTCTAAAAATGAATTTTCTATTAAATCGTAATAATTATTTAAATTTTTTATCCAATTATTTAAAACTTCATTCGTTAAGTTAAAAGAATTTTGAATGAGTGATAAAATTATATCTGTAAAATGTGAAGAATTTTGAATTTCTTTTTTATTTAAATAGCCAAAGATGTATTGATATTTTTGATAATTTGGTAAATTAATAATAAGAAGAACCGCTGTAAGCACTTTTAGAAAATCTGTTTTTTTTGATGAAATATTTACGTTCTTTGAAAAATAATTTGTTATGTCGGTATTTTTGTTTATTTCTGAGGCGAGATATTCGATTAGTGTATAGTTTCTTATGGTAAAGAAAAGCAAATCCAAAATAAAACGACGATCATTGCTTCCAAGATTTCGCTTTGATTTCAAAAATCCCGATGCAACTTTATCCGTTGGTGCAGGATTCTTTTTTGCAATGCCAAGCAGTAGAGCAGTATTATCAATTAAACCGAGAAAATTCATATTATTCCCTAACCTTTTTTTACAAAAATATAATTTTTACTTGTGTTTTATTGTTAAATAATTTATTTTGCATATGCAGCATAAAGAATTTTGCAACAAAATGTATTTAAAGTGTAAATATAAATAATTATATTTCTATGAAGTCGTTTTTAATAAATGATTTCAAATTGTTTTTATTTTTGTAAATAATAGCTATCTTAGTGAGGTTTAAATATGAAAATTTTAAAAGTAAATAGTATTTAATTAATTTATGATGGTATAATTTTTGATTTATAATATAGTTTAGTATGCTAATAAGTAATGTTTCAATAAATTTAAAAGGAGCAATAATGAAAAAAGCTCTGTTTTACTTTTTAATAATAGCTTTTTGCACTACATCCTTAAGTCCAACGCTATATTCCCAAATCACTATCAAGAAACAGGTTATCGTTTCAGGTGGCTTTGTTGGTACGAGCAATGGTGATGTAAGGATGTCTGGTGCTTTCGGGCAAACTATAATAGGTAAGCGCTCTATTATGCAAGGTGAACTTGAGGTTGGCACAGTTGTTCATCAAGGTTTCTGGGTACCAGAAGGTTTGATAACGAGTGTTGATGATCCTGTTTTCACCTACAACAGCCAAATCACAAATTATCCCAATCCTGTACACAATGTAACGACATTCAAGTATAATCTTGAGAGCAGCGCTTTTGTTACATTAAGAATTATTGATATGGTTGGTAACCAAATTATAGCATTTCAGGATGAATATCAAATGCAAGGCGAACATACTTTCCAATGGTATGCTCGCAATAGTCAAGGATTAGACCTGCCGAGCGGTTCTTATATTTATGAACTGCTTGTTCAACCAGCCGAACGTTCGGGAGCCACTATTGGTTCTCCATATTCATTAAGAAATGTAATGGTTATAGTTAAGTAATCCGCAAGATTAATGGAAATAAATAAAATAAATTTTGTCAAATTTTTAAAGGGTCTCGTAATGAAGAGATTTGTTTCAATTTTTGTTCTTCTTTTAGGGCTCATGCTTGCTGTAAGTTTCAGCTATGCTAATGCTCCTAAAATTATCACTTTCCAAGCTCAATTGCTTGATAGCAGAACAAATGCACCTATTAATGGAAATGTTCCTATCACTTTTGAAATTTATGATTCTCAAACTGGTGGTAGTGCACTTTGGGTTGAGCAACAAAATGTTTCAGCCGACAATGGTTTTGTAAATGTATATCTTGGCAGTAAAACACCATTCCCGAAATTTATGAAATTCGATAAACAATATTGGGTGCAAATTACGGTTGATGGTAAAACTTATCCTCGCACTCAGCTTACATCTGTTCCTTATTCGATGTATGCTGCAACAACCGATACTGCTCAATTTGCATTCTTAGCACAAACAGTTGTGGATGGTGCAATTACTCAATCTAAATTGGCACCCGGTGTCCAAGCAATTCCTTGGGGACCAGCTGGAGGTGTCCTATCGGGCACATATCCAAATCCACAATTAAATGTTGCCGCTGTTAAAACTGCATTGAAAGGGCAAATTACTGCTGATATGTTTGCTGACGATATCCAACTTATACCTGGTGGTCCTGCTGGTGGCGATCTTACCGGTACTTATCCAAATCCGCAACTTGGTTCGAATGTCGTTAAAACTTGGAATATAGCCAATGAAGCAGTTACAACACAAAAAATTGCTGATTATGCTGTTACTAATATAAAAATTGCTCCAGATGCAATTACAAAGGATAAAATTGCAAATAATGCTGTTGGCGATGAAGAGTTAATTGCTACTGGTGTAACTGCTGGAACTTACGGCAATAAACTTAATATTCCTATATTTACTGTAAACGAAGATGGCCGTTTGACTTTTGCTGATCAAGTTCCTTTTATACCTTTTGCTGATACTTATAATGGAAATGATATTGCATTTAATATAGCTGCAGAAAACAACTTAGCATTGAAAGCTTCTCGTGGCACTGGACGTGCAGCTGAAATTACATCAAATTCAAGTTATCCTGCTGGTTGGGTGCTTGGTAGTTTAGATCCAACAGATGTTGTTGATGCAACTTTAGTTGTTCGCAATACAAGCACTGATCCTAATAAACCAGCAATCAAAACTTATGGTGACATTATTGTAAATAGTAGCATATTTGCTACTAATCTTTATGCTACAAATCAAATTGTTGTTGGAAGCGGAAGCAATACCATTACGATTACACCTCCCGCAAATCCTGGCGATCCACTAAACTTTAGCGGTGATGTTCAAATCCAAGGTAATCTTAACGTAACTGATACTGTTTTCGCAAATGTACTAAAAGGTGATTTAGATTGGAGCTATATTAAGAACACACCGACAACGGTGCAGGGTTATGGAATCACGAATGCAGTAAGGAGCGACTTAGCATATAATGATCCAGTATGGCTAACGGGTTTGGATTGGAGTAAGATAAATAATGCACCGACAGCATTTCCACCATCAGCGCATACACATGTATGGAGTGATGTAACAGGTACACCAACGACAGTACAAGGCTATGGCATAACAAATGCGGTAAGAACAGATGTGTCATATAATGATCCAGCATGGCTAACGGGTTTGGATTGGAGCAAGATAAATAATGCGCCGACTGCATTCCCACCGAGTGCACATACACATGCGTGGAGTGATGTAACAGGTACACCAACGACAGTACAAGGCTATGGCATAACAAATGCGGTAAGAACAGATGTGTCATATAATGATCCGGCATGGCTAACGGGTTTGGATTGGAGCAAGATA
>Ga0308407_1000335_pt1 | contig 35938 bp, 26 predicted proteins | sample HotsprSampleMSe2_FD_203476 | JGI IMG/M metagenome (GOLD analysis project Ga0308407, IMG submission 203476) | Hot spring phototrophic mat microbial communities from Mushroom Spring, Yellowstone National Park, Wyoming, United States - 20060911_MSe2 ...
TTCGTTTTTTGCTGTGCGGCTAATTCGGCACTGATGTTTATTTTGCCATCGGAAAGTATCTTGATATGTTCTATCAAGATGCTATCTTCTACGTTTTCTTTCTGCCACGATGAACAGAAAGATTTAAATAATTTAAAAAGCTGAATTTCCATTTCTTTTTTTTGCTCGCTTTCGGGCATAGAGGCAACTTTTTCTATGAGCATTTGCATATTTTTTCCGTAGTGCCGAAACTTGATATTGTTGGTGCTATATTCTACTTTTTGTGGCGGTTTGCCAATAGCATTTTTCTCAGGCATTGGGTAAGGTGAATCAACATCTAACTGAAAATGAGAAATAATGAACAAATCGTCCCAAAACTTACTCGGAATATCTTCTACTTCTTTGTAGTTGGGGTGTATCTGTTTCATCATTTCTACCACGAGATAAGCCTTACGTGTTCTTTCATCTTTATCTTCTATGGTCTGAAGATACTCTACCAATTTCTGAATGTTTCTACCATACTCTTTGAGCAGTAGGGTGTCGCTGTTGCTGTATTCGTGCATTTTCGTAAGATTATTTAATTGTAATAAGTAATTCCACAAAATTAAAAGGACAATTTTGTTACTACAAAACACTGATAGACAATTTTTTGTCTTGCCTCTTGTTTCTTGTCTCTTGTGTCCAATTACTTAGGTAATTCTATAAAATAAATAGATATTTGTTTATTCGTAATAGTTTGATAAGCAATATGTTATCAGGTTCTTGTATCCTGCTTCTTGTGTCTAATACTTACTGCAAACGGATACGAGGGTCTAAATAAGTGTAAAGAATATCTACCAAAATATTAATAACAATAAAAATTGCTGCTACAATAAGCGTTGAAGCCATAATAATAGGCAAATCAAGGGTAAATACAGCTGAGATGGTTTCAAAACCAATGCCTTTGTACTCGAAAATCCATTCTACGAAAAATGCTCCACCCATTAGCGAGGCAAGCCACCCCGAAACCGAAGTAACCACAGGAATTAAAGAGTTTTTGAGAGCGTGTTTGTAGATAAGCAAATTTTTCGGCACGCCTTTGGCTCTTGCGGTACGAATGTAGTCTTGACTCAACACGTCAATCATAGAACTTCGCGTAAGTTGTACGATAATAGAAAGCGGTCGGATACCCAACGTAATAGTTGGCAATACTAAATTATTGAGCATCAAGCGTCTTTCGTCAGAGACGGGGTCAAATTCCCACAAAGAACCTATCCCATTTAGCCCCAAGTACTCGCCCCACGTGTAGCCAAAATACTTAGAAATAACGGCAGCGGCAACGAAAGAAGGCACAGAAAAACCCAGCGTAGTCAATGGTATCAACAATCTATCAATAAATTTCCCTTGATTGCGAGCGGCTACTATCCCCAGAAATATCCCTATCGTAGTAGCAAAAGCCATTGCCGATATAGCCAAAATAATTGTGTTCCAAATACGGTCGTTCAAGATTTCTGAAACTCGCTTTTGCGTTTGGAAAGAACGCCTAAAATAGGGAAACTTCAAGCCCAAAACATTTTCTCCCAAAGGAATTAACCGAAGATATCTGTATTTCTCTTGCTCTTCGGGAGTATCTTTATGTATTGATAAAGGCGATAAATCTCTGAAATAGAAATATAGTTGCTCGATGAGCGGTTTGTCTAAACCTAAATCTTCTGTAATAGCTTTTCGGGTTGCCTCGTCGGAGCGTTGCCCCAACACCATAGACACAGGGTCGCCAGGTAAGGCGTGAAACAGCAAAAAAACTACAATCGTAACTCCCACCAATATCAGCAATCCGTAACTTATTCTCTTGACAATGTACTTGAGCATTATATCCGAACAGATTTCACTTCTTCCAATAATTTCGTATCCAAAGGTATAAAAAAAATATGATAGGCAAAGAAATTTTGCTTGTTTTTACAAAAAAATAGCTTTTTATGCTTGATGAACTACTCACAGCCCACAAAACTACCCTCTCCCGCAAATATTTTGGTATTGGCAATATTTGCAGACCTCTATATCGTCAGTTTTGCTGAAACTTTTGTTAGTATCGAGCATTTCTGTAATTATTTCACCGAGCCATTTTTCTGTTTTTTCAAAGAAAATATCTTTTTGTAGCCACTCTTGCTTGGTAATATTCAGTTTCATAAAGTTCATATCTTGCTTTCTCAAAGAGTAAATCCCTGCTTCTATCAAAAATTCCTCTTTTTTCTGGTCTTCCCATTGCGGATTGCTTTCTAAATTTTTAAGAAGCAAATATCTGTATAACCACAACTGCCGAGCCTTCCCCAGCTTTCTACTTTGAGTAATCTCCAAGAAATTATTTTCATTTATTATCAAATCTTTTTCTTGTACCGAGCCTGTCTTGTAGTCAATGATACGCAAGGCATTGCCAAACTTATCAACTCTATCTACAATTCCTCTGATACGCACAGGCAAGGTTTTACCGTTGTGCTGATAAAGCATTTCGGCAGGTAAAATCTTCTTTTTTTCTTCTTTATTTTCCAAACTAAGTATTTCAAATGCTTGTTTGCTTAATTCTTCTTGTTTGAGTTCTTCTATCTGGTTTTCTAAAAAGGCTTTTATGTAATGGATAGCGGCTTCTTTGGCTATCAGGTTGTTGCCAATCATAGAGTCTTGGGCATACTGAACGTTTTTTTTCAAAGATTCTTCTACCCTCTTGCCTACATTAGCCAATTCTTCGTTCAGTTTATCTATCGTAATGAAGCCTTTTTCATCGGTTTCGTTGAAGATTTCTTCTAAAACGCTATGTATAATCACCCCCATCGAGTCCGCCTCAATGTCTTCTACCACTTCTTTTGCCTCTCTGATGCCTGCAACATAGCTAAAATAATACTGCAAAGAACAACGTATAAAAGTGTCTATGGCAGTAGGCGAGATTTGCTCTTGCAGACGTTCTTCAATAGCTGCAACGATTTCAGGCGTTTTTTCAATGCTCAAGTCTTCGGTCTCGGGGCTTTGCATATTTTCAAAACTTGCCGAAAGTTTTTCTATCCTGATACCTTGATTTTTGGTAGCCAAGTCGTGTTCTAATTGCAATGCGTATCGGCTTACTTCACTACTGCCCCCCCCTGCTTGCGTTTTGGACGAGCAATACACCAAAGCTAACTTTTTGGCTCTTTGCAAAAGTCTAAAAAAATAATAACTCTGCATTGCCTCGTAGTCTTCGTAAGTAGGCAAACCAAAACTTTTTGCAATATCAAAAGGAATAAGCGACTGCATTTTCTTGCCTTGTGGAAAAGTACCTTCATTAGCAGCAAGAATTATGATTTGCTCAAAATCTAAGGTTCTTGTTTCCAGAAAACCCATTATTTGCAGACGGCTGTCGCGGCTACTCTCAAAAGGAATACGCTCATCTCTGACAAGCTGAAACAGAAAGTTTTTGAAAGTTCTGAAATCTAAATTGTATTCCTTTTTCTGCAAAATTTTTTTCAACTTTCTGAACAAATACCTAAATTTTCTGATGTAGAAACGCTCCAAATCATCTGTATTTTTTTCATAAATCTGTTCAAAAAAGCTCATTAGCTTCTCGATACGTTTAGATATTCCATAAATATTTTGTGTATTCCAAGAGCTGAACAAGATTTTCAGCGGCTCTTTTAGTTTTTCGTATAGTGGCTCAATAAGAGATTTTTGGGCTTCATTTTCTTCATTTGCCAAAAGAATATCAGGCAATTTTTTGAGTTCCCAAGCCTTCAAATGCACCTTGTTGTAGCGGATAATATATTTGATAGCCTCACGAAGAAAGCTGTGGTTGGTGTGCAAACCTAAATCTTTGATGAGCAGTTGTTCATATTTACGAATAAAAGGATGATTAAGAATTTTTTGCACTTGTGCGTAATGATACAAAACCGTATGTTTTTCTACTTCCTCGCCATTTTCACGCTTGAAAATCCATTTTTTGAGTTTTCGGCTTTGTTGCATTTCAAAAAGTAGCGAAACGAGATTAAATAAAGTTGAACTTTGCAAGTTTAAGCCCATTGTAATATTGTAGCTTTCGCGGTCGATGCTGTGCAAAAGTGGAAGCAACAAACTTTCTTCGGGCAGTACAACGACGGTTTTTCGTGGCTTTTCGGCGTCCCATTGTTCTATAAGTTGGCTGGCGACTTGTGCTTGTAGGCTAAAATTTCCTGTTTCTATGATTTTTATCTCTTTTTTGGTACGCAAAAGGCTGTTTTCTTGCCAAAGCCAACCATTCGGACTGATGGAAGCCCATTGTTTTTTGTATTTTTTCAGGAAATTAGCCGCAGGATTTTCGCCTTGATGCTCCATATAAAAACTATCGGTATCCCAAAGCAAAGTCGCTTTGTTTTTAGCTAAAAGTTGGCTGATAATTTTTTCTTCGCTTCTACTGAAAGCATTAAAACCTACGAAAACAAAATGTTCAAATTCTTGATTTTCAACGAGTAATGTTTGAACATTTTCAGCTAAATGCCTATACATCATTCCTGCGTATGCTTTGTTTTGGCTTTGGAGCGTCTTTCGGAACTGTACATAAATTTCGTAGAGCCTATCCCAAAATTCAAAATAATATTTGAGTTTTTCTTGGGTTCGCGATTCTATGATTTCCTCCAAATTCCATTGCCTAATACGCTCAATATCAGCCAGATTTGAGAAAATTTGTTTAGCATCTATCAAATTTTGGTCTATGCTACTGAAATCTTTGAGCAAAATAGGAAGCCACGAAAGCAGATTATCTCTACCTTGCTGTTTGGAAAGCAGATTTTGGGCGGTTTGTTGAAGCAACAAAAGTAGCTCAATTGGGTCGATAGGTTCATAGTTACGTGTAATGAAATCGTCAATCGGATAAATTTGAGGAATTTTTTCAACCTCGGCACGCTTAAATTCTAAGTGCAAAGAATGCCTGCTACGCCTCGATGGCACAAGCACACAGATTTTCTCTAAGTTACCAAACTGATTGATAATGTATTCACAAGATTTTTTGAGAAAAGAAATCATCATCGTATTGTTTTATCAAAAAAAATTCATCAAAAAAATCAATAAAAATGCTAAGCTAAGACAGAACGAAGATACTTTGTTGAGAAACATCGTATTTCGGAAATTAGCTTGGCTTGTATCTTTTAGCACTTTCAGCCACCATTTTCCGAAAAAGAAAAGCACAGGCAATAAAGCCAACTCAAAAATAATTAGTTCTCGCCAAGCATTTTGGTAGTAAAAATATGCGAAAAACCCCACGTTTGCCAAAAAAAATATTACTGCTGTAAAAATGAAAGTCTCTTTTATCCCTAACAGCAAACTAAACGTTTTATCGCCTCTTCGTGCATCTTCCTCGTGCTGATAGATTTGCGTCATCGGATAAAAACCCAAGAGCAAACAAGTTGATAGCAAAGCTGGATATAAAAACTTTGCAAGGCAAAGTTTTTTCCAAGAAAGTCCCGCCATAGCTTGCATACTCATCAAATATGTAAAAGCTCCCTGAAATACAGCCACAATCAACAGACTTGCAATAGGATACTTTTTCAGCCGTACCGCAGGGTGCGAATAGGCTTTGGAAATCAAGCCATACAGGAATAAACCGATAGCAAATTGCCAAGAAACCATTAAGCCAATCAGGATAGCAAGTAAATCAAAAAATAAAGATACCCAATACAATTCTTTGCTCACGGGCGGCGGTTTTTCCAAACCTCCTATGCTCTCCTCGTCCTTATCAAAATAGCTATTGTAGGCATTGCTGGCAGGATACAAAAACAAATGAATAGCCACAAAAGCCAAAAACCACTCTCTAAAATTTATACTCTCCGCCTGACTTGTCGCAAACAAGAAAACAGGCATCAAAAACAAAGAAAACGGAATACGCAGATGCAACCAAGTAGCCTTTTGCAACATTTAGGAAAAACTTTTGAGTATCACAAAAAACAGCACCTCACACACATACAAAGCTACTGCCACTTTGTTGTTTTTTTGGAAAGGCAAACAAACAAAAACAAAATGTAGCACCAACGCCGTACAAAACCAGCCCAAATAATTCTGCAAAGGCACTACGCCCCCTGCCCAGTCCCAAAAATCATAGCGAATAGCAATAGGCTCAATCAAATAATCTAAACCTACCGTCAGCACGCTTGCCAAAATAGCCTTCAAGGGCTTAGTAATCTGAAACTCAGCTACCAAAGCCGAAGTCGTGTAAATCACTATCAGCCAATTTACAGCAATGAGCAAAGGCACATCAAAAAATTTAATCCCCAAAGTAGTTTTATACCAATAGTTACCAAAAATTGCTTTCGTATGCACCCCCGCAACTTCTACTGAAAAGCCTGTAAGCATCACAAACCCCAAAGCTATTAGGAAGTTTTTGTTCCATTCTTTGTGAAACAAGAGTATCAATACAGCATTGGCTAACAAATTGAAAGGCACTAAAAGTTTGAACAACTCTCGTGTAGCAGGTAAGGCAAGCCCTACGATGCCTGCTACGTGCATTGCTATCAGCAAAATGATAGCATTTTTTTCATTTTTCAGGAAAGAAAATGGTTTATTCATCGAAAATGGATTTGATGGGCTGTTCGCCATTGTCTTCTATTTCGGTTACTTCCAATTCCAAGCTATTGGCTTTGGTGTAATAACCTTCATAAACCAACCTATCTTTTGCAATTTTCTTACTTATTAGGTAGTCGTACAAGAATTTGGCTCTTTTCTTTGCCAAAACTTCATTTTGGTTATTTTGTTTGAAATCTTGTGCATATCCTATAATTTTGACCCTTAGACTTGGATTTTCTTGCATCATTTTAGCGATAAATTCCATTTCTTTCAGACCTGCTATTATAGGTTTTTCCAAATTTCTTTCAAACTTGATTTGCGTAAGCCACAAAGCTCCTTTTCGCAGAGGCTTCATCGGAAGCATTTTAGTCGTTTTTGCTTTTTTATCCAAAACCTTGAAACTATCAAACTGATAAAAATAGCCTTTTGTCCATACACCAACTTCGTATGTACCTTTGTCTAAATTTTTTTCATATTTATCTACTACTTCTTTGTCCTTCAAAATATTTTTGAAAGGCGAAGCAAGTGTCATTTTTACGGTCAAAGGAATTTTAGTTTCTTCATCAAAAGTCTTGATGATAGTGATATTTTTTTTCTCGTAGGGTAAATCAATGATTAGAGTGTCTTTATCGGTTTTGGAGGCGATTTGTTCGGGTATTAGCGGCACGGTAGCACTTTCAAAGCCCTGTTTGCCGATGGTGAGGTCGTAGTTGAGTTTTTTATTGAAAAAATGTTTGATAACTCCTTTTTCATTTGTGAAATGCAACAAAGTTTTTTGTTCTGTTCTGATTTCAATTTCTGCAAAAGGAATAGGCTCTAAGGTTTTTTCGTTTCGCACAAGAATTGTCAGTTCATTGAAACTACTAAACGAACGTTTGGTGCTAAACTCGTAAATATCATCTTTTCCCAAGCCTCCTTCCCTGTTGGAAGAAAGAAAGCCCATTTGTGTTTCGGGTTTGTATATGAAACCGAAATCATCTTTTGTGGAATTGATTGGATAGCCCAAATTGACGGGTGGCAATAATTTTCCTGAAACATTTTCAGAAATAAAAATATCGTAGCCTCCCAAGCCACCGTGTCCGTTGGAAGCAAAATATAGATTTCCTTTGCTATCTACAAAGGGAAAAGCCTCATTACCACGCGTATTGATAGTTTCGCCTAAGTTTTCGGGAGGCGACCATTGTCCATTTTCGAGACGAGAAACAAACAAATCCATTCCCCCCAAACTGCCTACTCTATCGGAAACGAAATAGAGTGTTTTTCCATCGGGCGAGAGAGCAGGGTGCATTGTGTTGAACTCTTCTGCATTATGAGGAAATTCTTTTTCCTTGCCCCAACTGCCATTGGCTTGCCTAAAAACAAAATACAATTTCAATTTATTGATTTTATCGGAAGGATTCAAAGATTTTTTCATTTGCGATTTGCTTCTTTTTTGGCTATTTCGTGTATAAACCATAGAGTCGGCATTTGGAAAAATGGCGAGCGGTCCTTGGTGATAGGGAGTTTTGGTATCAAACTTCATTTCTTTTACCTTTCCGTCTTCGTAATAAAATATTTCCAAGAAAAAGGAATTATCCCACTTAAATTTTCTGGCTTTATGATTTCTATTGGAAACAAAAGCTATGCGTTTGCCCCAATAGGCAGGGCTAAAATCGCTTTCTTTGGAGTTGAAGGGAGCGAGTTGCACTTTGTAGGCGGCGGAGTCTTTGTAGAAATCGGCTAAATTCATATAAGCCATAGCGAAAGATGTAGCACGTGGGTCATCGCGTACTTGTTTGGCATAGGCATTGTACCAGAGCTGGGCTTCGGCGTGTTTGCCATTGCTTGCCAAGGCTTGGGCGTAATAGATTTTATCTTCGGGGTCGGTCAGAGGCGATTTTACAACTTGTGCGTACCAAAACTCGGCTTGTTTGGTATCTTGCAATTTGCGATAGCAATGAGCAATTTTTTCCTTAATGAGCAACGAACTGGTGTCTTTGGCATAAGCCTTCTTGAAAAGTTCTAAGGCTTTTGCGTATTGCATACGTTTGTAGGCGTTCTGCCCTTCTATGTAATTTCGGTCATTTTTTTGAGCAAAAGAAAGGAAATATAAGCTAAAAAAAGAAAATATCAAAGCAAACCTTTTCATAGTCAAAATGTTTTTGAATGAAAGTTTCAATTTTTTTGCTTTTTTTTTGATTTTTAATGCAAACTTTCTATTTTCACAAAGTTAAAGATTAAAGCCGTTTTTTTAAATTTTTTTCTACAAAAATGCAATTTCAAAATTCTATTGTTGAAGAACTTTTCAAAAAAGACTTTCGCATATCGAGAGATGTACTGCTTGAAATCAAAGATTTAGGCTTAGCTGTTGAAAAAGACCTGCTCGCTATCGTAGATGATGCCATCAAGCAACCCAATTACTACATTGACGAGTTAGAGCCTAACAATGGTGGTTTTGCTCCGATGCACGCCATTCTTCTGCTCCGAGAAATCAGAAGCCCGCAAGTGTGTAAGAGAATCATTGAGCTGTTGCAAGGCGATATTATGATTATTGACAAACTTTTTTCTGAGGATTTTTTAGTAGAAGAAGTCTGGACGTACATTTGTCATCTGGGGCATCAAGAAATCGGTAAATGCAAAGAAATCTTATTCGCTGGCGATGCCGACGTGTATGCTCGTACTGCCATTTCTACGGGTTTGGCTCAAATGGCTTTGCATTACCCCGAATATGAAAAGCAAGTTTTGTCCATCTTTGAAAAATTGCTTGAATTTATCCTTAGCGAAGAGAGTCTGGAACTGCTTGCCGAAGAAGAAGGCATATTCGGAAAAGAGCCTGACTACGAGGCAGATATAGAGTTTATTTCAAATTTTACCTGCGATTTGTTAGATTTAGATGCCAAACACCTACGCAAAGAATTAGATTTGCTTTTCGAAAATGGCTTGATAGATGAAGAAATCTTAGAAGAAACAAAGGCTGTTTTCAAGAAAAACAAGATGAACCATCGCAGTATTTTTGATATTTATATGGATATGGAAATCAACGAAAACGCTGCGTTGGATAGCAAAGAAGATGACGAGGACGAAGACGAGCCAAAAGTGAAAAAAATGAAAGAATAGTTTGGCTGATACGTTTTTTTTGCATAAAATTGCAGTCCTATTTTGAAGGTCGGATGGCCGAGTGGCTAGGCAGAGGTCTGCAAAACCTTTTACAGCGGTTCGAATCCGCTTCCGACCTCGTAAAACAGATATGCACTGCCGTGCATATTTACAATAGATATGCACTGCCGTGCATATTTACAATAGATACGCACTGCCGTGCATATTTACAATAGATACGCACTTGCAGTGCGTATCTACTTATTTCTTTGCCTCAAAGCCTCAAAAACCACCACTGCCGTAGCCACCGAAACATTCATTGAATCTATTTCGCCACGCATTGGGATAATGATGTTTTGCGTAGCAGATTGTAGCCAAAAATCGCTTAATCCTGTTGCCTCTGTACCCATTACCAAAGCCGTTGGCTTGCGAAAATCAATTTGCGTGTAAGGCAAACTGGCAGTTAGAGCTGTTGCCAAAATCTGTATGTTTCGTTTTTTCAGAAAAGCCAAGGCTTCCTCGTTGGTGCAAGTAACTACTTGCGTGGTAAAAATACAGCCCAAACTTGAACGTACCACGTTGGGGTTTAGCAAATCGGTTTGAGGGTTGCAAACCACAACTGCATCAAGGCCTGCGGCATCGGCAGTGCGTAAGATAGCCCCCAAATTGCCCGGCTTTTCTACATTTTCCAAAACCACAAGTAGGGGATTTTCGGATAAATGTAAATTTTCAAGTGTGTAGCAAGGCGGCTCCACGACCAACACTATACCAAAACTATTTTCACGATAAGCAATTCTTTCAAAAACCTGTTTCGTTACCTGAAAAACCTTGTTTTTAGCAATTTTACTCAAAATTGGCTCAAAATCAGCTGGGCGGATAAGTTCTTGACAAAAAAACGCACTTTGAATAGGCACGTTGGCTTTTAGAGCAAGTTCAATTTCTTTTCGTCCTTCTACAAGTGTAAGGTTGTTTTTTTTGCGTTCAGAGGCTTTTTCTTGTAACCTTTGAATTTGCTTAATTTTGGGGTTTTGTAAAGATGAAATAATTTCCATATAAAACGAAAGCACTTTATCAGTGCATTCTATCGCCACGAATGGCAAGGTTTTGCATAATTTCGGCTTCTTGTTCCAAAAGTTCTTTCAGGCGGTTTTTTACGTAAGTTTCGGGCATATACTCCTTGGCAAGTTCTACGAAATTGACATAATGATTAGCTTCCGAAACCATCAGTTCATAATAAAATTTTTTCAAATCTTCATCAGCAATATGTTGCGAAAGCAATTTGAAACGCTCACAACTACGAGCCTCGATAATGGCATTGATAAGCAATTGCTCTACGAGTTGTTGCTCACGCGTGCCACCTTTTTTGCGTAAGAGCAAAAGTTTTTCCACGTACTCGTCTTTACGTTTTTTGCCGAAGGGAATGTTTCGTTGTTTCATCTTTTCCATCACTCGCTCAAAATGCCCCCATTCTTCGGCAACAACAGGGGTAAGCACTTCAACAAGTTTCTCTTTATCAGGATACGAAACAATCAGCGAGATACACGACGAAGCGGCTTTTTGCTCGCAATAGGCGTGGTCAATGAGAATTTCTGCAATAGTTTTTTTAGCCAAATCCACCCAACGAGGGTCGGTAGGAAGTTGTAAGCCAAGCATTTTCTATTTGTTTCTGTTTTTTTGTTTAAGTCTTATTTTTACCATTTTGATATACTGCTCAATGAGTTCGGGGTTGTAGGGTTTGTTCAGAAAGCCTAAATTTTCCACAACAGAGGCTCTTTCCATCAAAACGGGGTTTTCATTCGCCGAGATAAAAACCACCTGCATTTCGGCTTGTTTTGCTTTGATGCGTTTGGCAGTTTCGATGCCATCGAGTTCGGTGAGCAAATTTATATCAAAAAAACCAATATCAAAAATATTTTGCTCGGCAAGGCTGATAGCCTCCTCACCCGATTGAGCAGCAACAATATCTTCTAAACCCAAATTATGTAATTGACGCTTGAACAAGTTTTGCAAGATGAGGTCATCATCAACTAATAAAATTTTCATTGACTTATTTTGTCGTGCTTTTCATTGATTTAACATAGAAAAAACAATCTTTCACGGAGTTTGTTATTACTTGATATTGTTTTTTAGGTATTACATTTGTTTCAAAAGTGTCGTAAATATAAGTAAGTTATGGACATAGACAAAAAAAATGCAAGTATTTTATACGTAGACGATGAGGAAGCCAATCTGCGGATATTTAAAATTAATTTCAGACGTTATTATAAAGTTTTCACCACTACACAAATCAGTGAGGCTCTTGAAATTTTAAAAAATAATCCTATCTCGCTAATCATTACCGACCAAAAAATGCCTGAAATGACAGGCACCGAGTTTCTCAAATCTATTATGCACCTCTACCCCGATACTATCCGTATCGTGCTTACAGGTTTTTCGGATATTCAGGATATTGTTGAAGCCATCAATGAGTGTAAAATTTACCAATATGTAACCAAGCCTTACGAAAATGGCGAAATGAAAGCCATCATTGATAAAGCCTTAGAAAGCTATTGGGCAGACCAAGAACGAAAATCATTGTTAGAACAACTCAAAGAAGCAAACGAAAAATTGGAAGAGAAAGTCGCTGAAAGAACCTATGAATTAGAACTAATTAACCGCAAACTCACTGATAGTATTGCTTATGCCCGCAAAATACAGAAAAGTGTATTGCCCGAAGAGCAATTGTTTGAAAAATACTTCAAAGATGCCTTTTTGCTCTATAAGCCCAAAGACGTAGTAGGAGGTGATTTTTATGCACTTTACGACAAAGGCGATAAGATTATCGTTGCCGTAGGCGACTGCACGGGACACGGAGTACCCGGTGCCTTGATGAGTATGCTTGGAATTTCCCTGCTTAGTTCTATCATTGACTACAAAGAAGACCACCGCCCCGATTTAATTCTCAATTTTGTACGCGATGGTGTGGCAAAGAACCTTCATCAAGATGAGAATTTCAATAAAGATGGTATGGAACTTGGCGTGTTAGCATATCACCCCCAAAAAAAACTTTTAGAATTTGCAGGCTCGCGTATCAATCTGCTTTATTTTCAAGAAAGCCAAATGTATGAACTAAAAGGTGATAAAAAAGCCATCGGTGGCTTTGAAGAAGATGAATTTCACTTTTCTCTGCAAACTCTCCCAATAGAAAAAGAAACCCGAATCTATATGTTTTCTGATGGCTTCCAAGACCAATTCGGCGGAGAACATAACAGAAAAATAGGCTCAAGACAACTCAAAGAACTAATCTACCAAATACATCAGAAACCTATGTACGAACAAAAAGTGCTTTTAGAGGTATTCTTACGAGATTGGATGAATAAACAATCTAATAATGAACAAATGGACGATATTTTAGTTTTAGGATTAAAAATTTCTTAAAAAAAATTAAACAATTTACCTGAACGGATGGTAGTTAGATAAAACAAAACAAATCTAGATTTATGGAAGCAACTAACCAACAGGAAACACTACTTGAGAATTCTTATATCAAATTTTCTTATGACCACAGAAATCATTACATTATCAAGGAGTGGAAGCAGTCTGTGAGTGCATCTAAATTTAAGGATTTAATAGTACAGCTTTTAATGCAAATTTTGCAAATTCGCATCAAGTACAGAACGAACATCACCATATTAGCCGATTGCAGAAAATTATCAGGCGAAACCTTCACCCCCGAAGTTATTGACTGGCTCAATACGAATGTTCATCAGATTTATGCTAAAAATAAAATAGCCAAAAAAGCATTTGTTGCCCCGCAAGAAGTAGAAGCGAACCTGAGTTTGGTAAGCTATATCACTAATAGCAGTAGCATAGACGGATTTGAAATGCTTGTTTTTAATGACATAGAAGAAGCCAAAAAATGGCTGATTTCTTGAAAATATCTAAAAAGGCTTGGGTTCTGTACCAAGCCTTTTTTAGTAGATTTTTTAGATTTTTTGTTTGGGTAATTGAATAACAAACTCTGTACCTTTTCCTTCTTCGCTATTTACGAAGATATTTCCGCCGTGTTTTTCGATGATACCAAAAGTAATCGAGAGCCCTAAACCTGTTCCCACCCCTACGGGTTTAGTAGTAAAGAAAGGCTCAAAAATGCGGCGTTTCACTTGTTCGCTCATTCCGATACCATTATCTTTGATGCGAATGACGACATTTTCTTGTTGGTTTTCGGTATAGATTGAGATTTCGCCATCTTTTCGGTCTTCGGGTATAGCTTGAATAGCGTTGTTGATGATATTCATAAACACCTGATTGAGCTGACCGGGATAGCACATAATCTCAGGCATAGTTTCGTCGTAGTATTTTTTCAGTTGTATTCTGTTTTTCATTTTGTTATTAAGCAGAATAAGGGTGGATTCTAAACATTCTTTGATACTTGCCATTTTGCGTTCTTCTTCATCAAGACGGCTGAATACCCGCAAACCTTTCACGATTTCCATAGTACGTATTGCTCCACGCTTTATATCTGCTACTAAATGCTCTATATCTTGGATAAGTTCTTCAAAATCTAATTGTTGTTTGAGTTTTTTAGCTTCTTCAATTACGGCATCTTTGTTGCCATCGGCGTTGTCGAGTTCGTTGTATTTATTGACGATTTCCATTAAATCGTCCAAAGAAACCTTTAAGGTATCAATGCCATTATAGACAAAGTTGATAGGGTTATTGATTTCGTGAGCGATACCTGCTGTTAGCTGACCAAGCGAAGCCATTTTTTCGTTATGTACGAGCTGACTTTGTGTTTCTTTGAGCCGAGCCACAAGTCTATCCAACTCGGCTTTTTGTTTTTGCTCTAATTCTAAGGATTCTTTGAGTTGTTTTTCAGCAAGCATTAGCCTTTCGTTAGCTTCCAATTGAGCTTCGGCAAGCATACGCATTTCTTCTTCGGCTTTTTTGGCTTTTAACAAGGCTTCTTGTGCTTCTTTTTGGGCTAACATAAGTTTTTCGTTTGCCTCTAATTGTGCCTCTGCCAAAGCTCGCATTTCTTTCTCCGAACGCTCTAATTCTTGGGCTTTTTGGGCGGCTTCTTGTTGGGCGAGCATCAGTGTATCGTTAATAGCCGTTTGCATTTCAAGCAGTTCTTTGATTTCTAATTCGGCTTTTTTGCGTTCGGTAATATCGGTTTCAATAGCTATAAATTGAGTTAAGCTACCATTTTCATCAAAAATAGGTGTAATGTTCAATCCGAGCCAATAGCCTTTTCCTGATTTTGAGTAATTGTAAATTTCAGCATAAAAAGGTTTTCTATTAGCCAATCCTTCTCTAATAGTTTGCACATCGGCAGGGTTAGTTTCAACTCCTTGTAGAAATGCTCCTGGTTTTTTACCTTTTACCTCTTCTAATTTGTATTCAGTTAGTCGCTCAAAACCTTCATTTACCCATTCAATCAAGCCATTGGCATCAGAGATAATCACGATGTTATCAGTCTTGGAAGCTACCAAAGAAAGACGTTGTAACTCTTTTTGAGCCTCTTGCATTTTACGCTGAGCCACCAACAACTGCTCATTGGCTTCCAGTTGTGCCTCTGCCAAAGCTCGCATCTCTCGCTCCGAACGCTCTAATTCTTGCTCCTTACGAACTGAAATAATCGTATTAGCAATAATATTACAAACAGCTTCCAAAAAATCTATTTCCGATTGTTCTCGTTTGTGTCCGTGAGGCAGATACACCACCAAAGCCCCCAAGGCTTCGTCCTGATACAGAATAGGCACGTTGTAGTGTCCGTGTTCTTTGATGCCCTCAAAACGCGTAGTATGGCGTTCATCTACACAATGAGCATATTGCGTTTCTTTTGTTTTTATCGCCAAACCGCACAAACATTGACCTGTTCTAATATAAAGTTCTTGTATCTTCGGACTAATATTTTTTTGAGCTATCATTTCATAAACATCTCCTTCTTTTTTAGTGAAAATGCCTACTCCCGGCAACAGCTCCAAAAACCTTACCTCACTGAGCGTGTCAATCGTAAAATCAAAAAACTCTTTTAAGTTTGAAGTATTAGTAGCAATAGACTTCTGTAAAATCTTATTCAAGACATCTTGTTTCTGAACTGAGAGTAAAAGTTCTTGTTTTGTTTTTTCCTCTTGTTTTAAAGCCTCTTCTGCTTTTCTTTGAGCTATAAACAACTGCTCGTTTGCCTCTAATTGTGCCTCTGCCAAAGCACGCATCTCTCGCTCCGATTTTTCTAATTCTTGTGCTTTTTGGAGGAGTTCTTGTTGTGCCTTAACAAGTTTCTGATTGGTTCTATTTTGCTCTGCTAAGGTTTTTTGTAGCTCTCTTTGTGCAAGAGCTAATTTTTTGTTTGCTTCTTCTTGTTCTTTGAGGAGTTTTTCGGTTGCCTGTTTAGCTTTTTCTAATTCTGCATTTTTTTCTTGCATTTGCTTTTGAGCAAGGAGAAGCTGTTTGTTGGCTTCTAATTGTTTTTCGGCTATTTGTCGTATTTCGGCTTCGGAGGCTTGTATCTTTTTATTTTGCTTTTCAATTTCTTCCAGATAGTTATTCATCTTTTTCACCACAGGCTCAAAGAAAAATATAGCCAAAAATATAATCAAACCAATAATACTCACCCCAACTGCCCAAGCAATAATACCAACGGTATTAGTTTTACTTTTCGCTTCTTTGTCGTACATAAAAGTAATTTCGTCCATAATGGGCAGAAATTTCACCTCATTATTTACTAAGATTTGTGTATTGGAGTTGAGTTCGGCTCGGGTAGCACTATCTAAGGAATTGAACTCATAAGTAGTTATTTTAGAAGCCGCCTCTTTCATCTCATCAAAAATAGGCTGTAACTCATTAAATTTGGCTTTAATTTCTTTGGTGTTTGCTGTTTTTGTTATTCTTAAAGTAATATCTCCTTTTTGCAGAGCTTCATGGGCTTTTCGCCAGTTAGCAAGAGCCTCAGTAAGTTCCTTTTTTCTCTCCTGAAATTCATTGTAGTCGGAGGTTTGATTAAGAATGAGGGCATTCTTGGTGATTTGTTCGCTAAGCATCCGCTGCCTACCCGATAAATTGATAATACGCGAGTCGTCTGAAAGCGTTGATAAGCCTAATTGCACTGCCAACTCCCCAACAACTACAAAGATGGAGATAAGAATAAGAGCTATAATATAGGTAGTCCTAAAACGTTTCATTTTTGTAAATTTATAGTTTTATGCCGATACCATCAGCCAAAGTCCAATGATTCTTCGGTGCAGGTAAATAATAAGCGGGCAAGGCAAATATAACTCTTTTGTGTTGAAATTGCAAGCCAATCCCTAAAATAGGTTGTAAAATTTTATTTTAGTCTTTTTTTTCTAAATTCACTCTAATAGAAGGCAACATTCCCAATGAAGCAGAGGACTTTTTAGAAAACTCAGCTTTGATACTCGGACCACCAAAATTGGCAAATAAGAAATTACCATTGGTAGCCACTACAAATTGCCCACTCCAAGCTACTGCTTTCGTCGCAACTTCTTGAGCAAATCCCTTAAAAAAGCAAAATGTAGTAAATAAATAGTATCAAGTTTCATAGTATTTTATAGCACTATGAAACTTGTTTGTAGGGATAGTATCCTTTCGGAGTTATCCTTACTGGACTTACTACAAAGCCCTCTATCCCATTAGTCGTAAGACAGTTTGGGATTGCCTTTCGCATTATTTTCAACCTCATAATAAAAAATTAGTATTTTATACATAACAAATACTATGCCATACTATATTTTTTGTAATGTATTTGCAATACAGAGTAAATTTTTTTTCAACATAATTCAAGACTTTTTGGAGGTTCAGAGAATAACCTGCATTTGATAGGTATCTTTAATGGTCTGCTTTATCAGTTCAACTAACTTGTTGCTAATTTCTACATTTTCAGAAGGATTGTTGAGTTCGTTAAGGCTCAAACCCGTTGATTTGAGGGCATCTAAGTTTTTCATTACAACCCTCTGCCATGCAAGAGGCGTGATGTTCTCATCACACCATTTTTTGATAGCAATTGTTCTCATTTTAATTACTTTTTGGCGTTTAACATTATTTATAACCTCAAAGTTGTAAGCATTGTTTGTATTAAAAAAGAATATTTCAGTAAAAATTCACTTTATCTCGGTGAAAGCCTATAATATCTCGGTGAAGTTTAATTTTTTCTCTTTGAACGAAAAATAAAAAGTAGCTCAATTTTTCAAAAATATTTGCAAAACTCTATTTTTGCAACCTATTCAAATATCAACCAATATGGCAGAGTACAATTTTAGAGCAATTGAAGCCAAATGGCAACAATTTTGGGAAGAAAATAGTATTTACCTCACAAAAGAAGATACAAGCAAACCCAAATATTATGTGCTGGATATGTTTCCGTATCCTTCGGGAGCAGGTCTGCACGTAGGACACCCACTTGGCTATATCGCCTCCGACATCATTGCTCGCTACAAGCGTGCCAAAGGTTTCTGTGTGTTGCACCCTATGGGCTTCGATAGCTTCGGCTTGCCTGCCGAACAATACGCCATACAAACAGGACAACACCCTGCCATCACCACCCAAGAAAACATCAAACGCTACAAAGAACAACTCAAAAATATCGGTTTCTCTTACGACTGGAGCAGAGAAGTACAAACTTCCGACCCCAAATATTACAAATGGACACAATGGATTTTTATGCGTCTCTTTGAGGCTTGGTACAACAAAACAACAGACAAAGCCGAACACATCAGTACCCTTATTGCTGAATTTGAAAAAAATGGAAACATACAGGTTCAAGCCGCCTGCAACGAAGATACCCCTATTTTCACTGCCGAGCAATGGAAAAACTTTTCCGAACAAGAAAAATCTACTATCCTTCTCAAATACAGGCTTACCTATTTAGCCGATGCATACGTGAATTGGTGTCCTGCTCTCGGAACAGTACTTGCCAATGATGAAGTAAAAGATGGTGTTTCGGAACGTGGTGGCTATCCCGTAGAACGCAAACTAATGCGACAATGGATGATGCGTATTACTGCTTATGCTGAACGGCTTTTGAACGATTTAGAAACTTTGGACTGGTCTGAAAGTATTAAAGATATACAAAGAAACTGGATTGGAAAAAGTGTAGGAGCAGAGGTTACGTTTTACCTCACCCCCAACCCCCTCTCCAAAGGAGAGGGGGCTATGCAAAAAGATAGTCCTAAATTTCATTGGCAAACGACCTCACCCGAAAAGTGGAAAAAGTTAAAGGAATTTGCTCGCAACAATAGAAAAAATCCTACAAAAGCTGAAAACATCTTGTGGCAGGCTCTAAGAAACAGAAAGTTAGATGACAAATTCAGACGACAACACGCCATCGAAGGCTTTATTGTAGATTTTGTTTGCTTAGAAAAAAAACTCGTTATAGAAATTGACGGAAACGTACATCTAAATACAGAACAAAAAGAGTACGACGAAATCAGAACGGCATATCTAAACTATTTAGGCTTTACCGAAATCCGTTTTACAAACGATGAAGTAGAAGACAACTTAGAGGCTGTCTTACATAAAATAAAAGAGTTGCTCAACTCCCCTCTCCTTTGGAGAGGGACTGGGGGTGAGGTTAAATCCCCCCTCTCCTTTGGAGAGGGGGCTGGGGGTGAGGTTAAATCCCCCCTCTCCTTTGGAGAGGGGCTGGGGGTGAGGTCTATCACCGTCTTCACTACTCGCATTGATACCATTTTTGGAGTTACTTATTTAGTTTTAGCACCTGAAAATGAATTAGTTGCACAAATAACTACTCCCGAGCAAAAAGCTGAAGTAGAAGCCTACGTAGAAAAGGCTATCAATCGTAGTGAAAGAGAACGTATGACTGATGCTAAAAGCGTTTCAGGAGTTTTCACAGGGGCTTATGCTATCAATCCTTTCACTAACGAGCAAATCCCTGTTTGGGTATCCGAATATGTACTTGCAGGCTATGGCACAGGTGCAGTAATGGGTGTGCCAAGTTCTGATGATAGAGATTATCGTTTTGCCAAGTTTTTCAATTTGCCTATTATTCCTGTCATTGAAGGAACAGAAAACTTAGAAAATCCTACTGAAAAGAAATATGGCAGAATGATAAATTCAGGTTTTCTCAATGGTTTAGACACCAACGAAGCTATTGAGAAAGCTATTGAATTTGCAGAGGCAAATGGTTTTGGCAAAAAGAAAGTCAATTACAAAATGCGTGATGCTGTATTTAGCAGACAACGTTATTGGGGTGAGCCTGTGCCTGTGTATTTCAAAGACGGCATTCCTTATTTGATTGACGAGAAAGACTTGCCTTTGGAACTCCCTAAAATTGATAAATACTTACCTACTGAAACAGGAGAACCACCTCTCGGCAGAGCCGAAAATTGGAAATATACTCCCCGCTCCTTTGGAGAAGGGCAAGGGGGTGAGGTCTATGACTACGAACTTAGCACTATGCCCGGTTGGGCGGGGAGCAGTTGGTATTGGTTGCGTTATATGGACGCTTGTAACGATAAGGAATTTGTCAGCAAAGAAAAAGAACAATACTGGAAAAACGTTGATTTGTACATCGGCGGTGCAGAACATGCCACAGGGCATCTCCTTTATAGCCGTTTTTGGAATAAAGTGCTTTACGATTTAGGCTACATTTCCTCCCCTGAACCTTTCCAAAAAATGATAAATCAAGGGATGATTCAAGGACGTAGTAACTTTGTCTATAAAGTGCTTTACAAAGAAGCACAAGCACACAAACGAATTGCCGAATACCTATTGCCTATGGGGTTTGACGCAAACGTACTACCCGGCGATATGCAGTTAGATTTTATTCATAAAGAGAAGAATATCGCTGTTGAAATCCGCTTTCAGTCTATCATCAAAGAAAATTGGCAAAGCTATTTGAGCAAATATGCCGAATTTATGCCCGAAGGCTGTCAGGTATTGTTTGTTTCGGTAGAAGAAGTTTTTACCAATGTAGAAGAAGCTGTTTTGAGAGTGAAAAAGGCTCTCAACAATGAAGAATTTTTACAATTCCCTCAAAATGACTATGAATTGCCTAATTTATTTGTTTCTTACAATTTGCGTGAGCAATACGAAACTATCCCTTTGCACGTAGATGTAAATTTAGTGGAAAATGATATTTTGGATATTGATGCGTTCCGTAAATGGAGACCAGACCTTGCCGATGCAGAATTTATTTTAGAAGACGGAAAATACATTTGCGGAGCAGAAGTTGAAAAAATGTCAAAATCTAAACACAACGTAGTCAATCCTGATAGTGTAATAGAACGATACGGAGCAGATACTTTGCGTTTGTACGAAATGTTCTTAGGTCCCTTGGAGCAGTTTAAACCCTGGAACACCAACAGCATTGAGGGCGTTCATAGATTTTTGCGAAAACTTTGGCGGTTGTTCTATAACGAAAAAGGTGAATTTGTAATTTCAGAAGCAGAACCTACTCCAAAAGAACTCAAAATCTTGCATACGGCTATCAAGCGTGTAACCGAAGATATTGAACGTTTTTCGTTCAATACACCTGTGAGTAGCTTTATGATTTGTGTCAATGAACTTACCGACCTCAAATGCAACAAAAGAGCGATTTTAGAGCCTTTGCTCGTTTTGCTTTCGCCTTATGTGCCACATATCAGCGAAGAACTTTGGCACTTATTAGGACACAAAGAAAGTATAAATTTTGCTTCATACCCTACTTATGAAGAAAAATACTTGCAAGAAGATACTTTCTCGTATCCCATTTCTATCAATGGCAAGTTAAGAACCAATATTGAGTTTGCTTTGGATATGCCCCAAGAAGATATGCAAAAAGCTGTTTTAGAAAATGAAATCGTTAAGAAATGGTTAGACGGCAAACCTGCCAAGAAAATTATCATCGTGCCTAAAAAAATAGTAAATGTAGTAGTATAGAAATTTTATTTCTAAGCCACTTACTTCGGTTTGCTACCGCAAACCTCGTAATGACGCTTGTTTTTAGCCTTCAACATTACTTGTTATGCACTTTATTCAAATCCTCAAAAAAACACAGCCAATCCTGCAGTGTTTTTTTCAGCAGATATTTGGAAGGTTTTTAAAAAATTGATGTTTTCTTGGTTGAGCATGTTAATTTACATTTTGCTGATAAGCACCCAAAAAACGTATTTCTCGATAATGCCGAAGCACTACCGAGAAACATTTTCAGGCTAAATGTTTTTCTACCTCAACATAAGGCAATCCGAATGCCTCAGCTACGGCTTTATATACCACATCACCTTTCACGATATTTAGCCCTAATTTGAGTTCATTATTTTCACGACAAGCCTGTTTCCAACCTTTACTAGCGAGTTCAATCGCATACGGCAAAGTAGCATTCGTAAGAGCTACCGTAGAAGTGTAAGGCACCGCCCCAGGCATATTGGCAACGCAATAATGAATTACATCATCAATAATGTAGGTAGGATTTTCGTGTGTGGTAGGTCTGCAGGTCTCAATGCAACCGCCTTGGTCAACGGCAACATCAACCAACACCGTGCCCGGACGCATCGTTTTGAGCATATCGCGTGTAATCAGATGAGGTGCTTTGGCACCAGGTATCAGTACCGCTCCCACAATCAAATCCGAAACCTTCACAGCTTCACGGATATTATATTCGTTTGACATAATCGTTTGCACGTTGGCAGGCATAATTTCGTCCAAATAACGCAAACGAGGTAAACTAATATCCATAATCGTTACGTGAGCCCCCAACCCTGCCGCCATCATTGCGGCGTGTGTCCCCACAACGCCACCACCCAAAATAAGCACATTCGCAGGTTTTACACCTGGTACGCCCCCAAGCAAAATACCACGCCCTTTGAGCGGTTTTTCCAAATATTTTGCCCCTTGCTGAATAGCCATTCTGCCCGCCACCTCCGACATAGGAATAAGCAATGGCAAGCTACGGTCTGCTTTTTCCACTGTCTCGTAAGCCAAACAAACGGCTTTGCTTTCAATCATTGCCTTAGTGAGCGGCTCGTAAGAAGCAAAATGAAAATACGTGAAAACCAAATGATTAGGTTTTACTAAACCATATTCTTGCTCAATAGGTTCTTTTACTTTGATGACCATTTCGGCAATAGCATACACTTCTTCTATTGTAGGCAAAATAGTTGCCCCTGCACTGCGGTACTCCTCATCAGAAAAGCCACTCCCCTCTCCTGCCGATGCTTGCACATAAACCGTATGATTGCGTTTGCGTAACTCTGCCACCCCCGCAGGCGTGAGAGCTACCCTATTTTCGTTGTTTTTGATTTCTTTGGGTAAGCCAATAATCATAGTTTTTGCGTTTTTAGGTTTGGTTTTACTAAAATGTGCTTCAAATATAATGATTTTGCTAAGAAATATTACTTTTTGAAGATATTTTTGTAGAATTGCTACAACAGCCTAAACGCTCGGTGATGACAAAACAAAAATTACACAACCTATTTTTTATCAGCCAACCTACCGAAACGAAAGCCTTGCCCGCTACACTACCTTATTCTATAAAAGGTAAAATTTTGGTGGCAGGTCTAAAATTTCTGTACAGTATTTTGGGGAAATTCAACCCTCATTGGCACAGCCCCCTTCCCGATTTTGAAGAAAATCCCGCTTATTTTAGCCTCAAAGACGTTTTGTACTTAGGATACAAATATTACCAGAAAACCCCTTATTTGTATCCTGAAAGCCTCGTAGAGCATTTTCACAAGCAAAACTTTGAATTTTATTTTCCAAAAGGATTTGAAATAAAAAACAAAATTACCATCAGTGCCGCAGGCGACCTAATACCTTACACTTGGATACAAAAACCTTACACCAAGCACCTTTGGGACGAAGTAGGAAGTTACTTTTTCAATGCCGATATTGTTTTTGCCAATTTGGAAACCCCCATCGCCACGAGCCGCCCCGCAAACCTCGTTCCCGAAGTGATGCTTACAGATATGCTCTTCAACGCCAACGAAGAAATGTTTGAAATTTTTAGTGGAAATGGCAAGTTCAAAGGGTACGACGTGCTTTCTACCGCCAACAACCATAGCTACGATATGGGCAAACAAGGTATTTTTGAAACAATCAGTTTTTTGGAAAAACAAAAAGTTGCCTTCACAGGCACAGCCCGAAGTCCCGAAGAGAGAGAAAATTTCCCTATCATAGAACGAAATGGCATTCGTGTTGCTTTCATTGCTTACACTTACTCGCTCAATAAATTCCATTTGCCCGAGAGTGAAACTTATTTGGTCAATCACGAGAGGCTAAACACCCCCACTCCCGATTTGACACAAATCAGAGCCGATGTCCGCCGTGCCTACCAGCGTAAAGCCGATATAGTCGTGCTTTCCTTGCACACAGGAAACGCTTACCAACCCTACCCTTCCGAGCATACAGTAGCTGTGTATCATCAGATTTTTGAAACTTGTGGCGTAGATATTATTTTGGGCAGCCACCCGCACAATCCGCAACCTATGGAAAAATATTCATTCGTTTGTCCTATTACTAAAAAACCAAAACAAGGTTTTGCCATTTATTCGCTTGCCGATTTTGTAGCTTACGATATTTTCGTTTGGGACAGGCTCCTCCCTTTGCTGAAAATTGAAATCGTGAAAGGAAATTTTGAAGATGGCAACCCACACACCCAAATTAGTCGTGTAAAAGTGCTACCCGTATATAATTGGGGAACAAAAAATACTCGCAAAGGCAAAGAAATGCGATTTTTACCCTTAGAACAAGTAGTTGCACAAATCAGACACGAACAGACTCCCCAATTTATGAGCAAACTCTGCCAGCAAGAAGCCTTGTATTTGCATCATTTTTGGCAAGAAGTTTTCGGTGCGTATTGCAATTACAAAAAAATGAAAGTTTTACCAACTTCTCTTCTAAATAACTGCCTCAGATAAAAATTTTGAGCATTTTGGCAACTTTCATAATGCCAATCATACTGATGGCATCAGTGATTTTATCGTCCATAACCATTTGCAGGGCTTGTGAAAGAGGTATGCGGATAACTTCGAGTTTCTCGGTTTCTTCGGGCGAGCTGTCGGTTTGGCTGAGTTCTTGGGCTAAAAACACAAAGCCTTCTTCGTCAGTTACCGAATTTGAGGTATGGATACGAGCAATTTTTGTCCATTTTTGGGCTACTAAGCCTGTTTCTTCGAGCAATTCTCTTTGAGCGGCTTCTAAAAGTTGCGTTTCAAAATCTTTTCCATTTTCTACGATTTTGCCTCCTCCCATCGGAATTTCCCAGCTATATTCGTTTAAAGGATACCGATACTGCCCCACAAGCCACGTACAACCTTCCTCATCTACGGGTACAATACCAAGAGCTTTGTTCTTGAACGACACCGTTCCGTAAATACCTCTGCCCCCACTCGGATTGATAACTTCATCTTCTTTTACCAAAATCCAAGGATTTTCGTAGATTTTTTTTCGTGCCAAAATTTTCCAAGGATTTTCGGCAAGAGGTGAAAAATCTTTATTTTCTAAAAATTTTTTCATTTAACTGATTGAGCGTATAAGTATAACTTTCCATAATCGGATTGGCTAAAAGTTTTTGGCAGGCATTTTCTACTTTTTCTTTGGCTTCGGCTTCGGTATCGGCTTCTATGTGTAGGGTAATATGTTTGCCTATGCGTACATCTTTTACATTTTTTATGTCTAAGTGAGCCAGTCCAAGCATTACGGCTTTGCCTTGCGGGTCAAGGATTTCTTTCAGAGGCATTACATTGATTTCAGCAATAAATCTCATTTTCGTAAAGTTTTTGAGGCGAATTTAGAAAATATTTAAGGCTTAAACGAACTTTTCGGTAAATTTATTCACAAGATTATTTTTTTAGAACTTAAAAAATGGTCTGACAAGCGAAAGAAAAACATACAAAAATAGGATAAACGGAACAGCCCAAAATTGCAAAATAACGATAGCAAGCACACTCAAAAGCATAAAAACAAATTTTATTTGGTTTTTTTTCCAAGAAAAATCTTTGAATTTAAGAGCAAAAAGTCGTAGTTCTGAAACGAGTAGAAAACTCATCAACAAAACCAAAATCATTAGAAAATGCGAATTGGTAAAAATTTTTTCAGCAAAAGCCGAATGCTGATAGTGTAAAATCAGCGGAAAAGAAGCCCAAAGCATCGCATTGGCAGGAGTGGGTACGCCTATAAAACTATCGGTTTGGCGTTTATCAATGTTGAATTTAGCCAAACGCAAAATAGAAAATAAAGCCAAAAGAAAAGGAAAGTATGTAAAAAAATCGCTGTTGTTGGTTTTCGTCCATAGATTTTGAGCAATAAAAGCAGGCAAAACGCCAAAGGTAATGGCATCGGCAAGCGAGTCTAATTGTTTGCCCATTTCAGATTGCACCCTTAGCAAACGAGCCGCAAATCCATCAAAAAAATCAAAAAATAAAGCTACAAAAACCAAAAAACAAGCTATCACGATTTGCCCTTCGGCTATCAGACTAATGCCCACACACCCACAAAGAGCATTGCAAAGCGTAAGTAAGTTCGGAAAATGCTGTTTCATTTGTCAATATATTCAGTGAGCAGTTATCAGTGAACATTGATAATTGTTCATTGTTCATTGTTCATTGTTCATTGATAATTGATAATTGATAATTGATAATTGATAATTGTTCATTTCACCAGATTTTAGCAATTTCTTTTACGATTTCTTCGGCGGCATTGGGTTTGGCAAACTTACGAATATTTCGGCTCAAATTTCCTTGCAAAATTTCATCATACAACAAATCAATGGCATCGCCTACCAAAAAGGCTTCGGCGTGTTTGTCGGCTACCATTAGGGCGGCGAAGTTATCGGCTAAAACTTTGGCATTTTTGGTTTGGTGGTCTTCGGCTACGTTGGGCGAAGGCACTAAAACAGCAGGTTTTCCTGCCAAGCAAAGTTCGGAAATTGATAAAGCCCCTGCTCGCGAAATCACTACGTCGGCGGCGGCATAAGCCAAATCCATTCGGTTGATGAAATCCATTACCTTGATTTGAGGTAGTTTTTTGTCAATTACGGCTTTTTGTGCTTTTTCTAAGAAAGTTTTGCCAGTTTGCCAAATTACTTGAATGTCGTTATCTGCTAAGCGTTCTAAGCCTTTTTCTATGCTCAAATTGATAGTTCTTGCTCCCAAACTGCCCCCAATGACCAAAAGCGTTTTTTTGTTTTCCATCAAACCAAAATGATGTAGGGCAGTGAGTTTTTTGTTTTCAAGTTCTAAAATATCTTTTCGCACAGGGTTTCCTGTAAAGACGATTTTCTGTTTGGGAAAAAATTTATCCATTTGCGGATAGGCTACGCAAATTTTTTTTGCTTTTTTAGCAAGCCATTTGTTGGTGATGCCTGCATAGCTATTTTGCTCTTGAATAAGCGTAGGAATTTTAAGCAAGGAAGCAACAAACAACGTAGGACCGCTGGCGTAACCTCCTACGCCCACGCATACATTGGGTTTGAAATTTTTTACAATATTTTTAGCTTCTTTCAAGCTGGCTAAAAGTTTTAGTGGGAAACGCAAATTTTCTACACTTAGGCTACGTTGCAAACCTACTACATCAAGCCCGATAATCCGATAGCCTGCTTGGGGTACTTTTTGCATTTCCATACGATTTTTTGCCCCTACGAAAAGTATTTCGGTATCGGGGTAAGCCTCTTTGAGCGTATTGGCAATGGCAATGGCTGGGTAAATATGCCCACCTGTGCCTCCACCACTGATAATTACTTTTTTCAAAAGCGTTTTTATTTAAAGTACAACAAACATTCATTTATCATTCACACTTCGGCTTCGCTCACGCCTCGGCTCCGCTCGGCGTTCGTTATTTATCATTCATCATTCTACCAACAAACTTTCTTCATTCATTTCTTTGGGTTTTTCTAAGTGCATCAATTGCAAAATAGTTGGGGCTACGTTTGCCAAGATACCATTTTTCAGCCTGTATTGTTTGTTTTCGTGGCTTACCAAGATACACGGCACTAAGTTGGTAGTATGGGCTGTGTGTGGTGAGCCATCTTCGTTACGCATACAATCTGCGTTGCCGTGGTCGGCAATAATGAGGCAAGTATAATGATTTTTCAGGGCAGTCTCTACTACTTTTTTGGTGCAAATATCAACAGCTTCGCAAGCCTTGATAGCCGCTTGCATCGAGCCAGTATGCCCCACCATATCGGGATTGGCAAAATTAAGACAAATAAAATCAGCTTCTTGTTTATCGAGTTCAGGACAGATAGCATCAGCAATTTCGTAAGCACTCATTTCAGGTTTGAGGTCGTAAGTTGGCACTTTGGGCGAAGGACAAAGAATGCGTTTTTCACCTGCAAAAGGTTCTTCTCGCCCCCCTGAAAAGAAAAACGTAACGTGTGGGTATTTTTCGGTTTCGGCAATGCGGATTTGCTTTTTGCCATATTGCGAAAGCACTTCGCCCAAAGTATTTGTCAAATTGTCTTTATCAAAAATCACTTTTACATTTTCAAATGTGTCGTCATAGTTAGTAAAAGTAATGTAATGCAAGGGTAATTTTTTCATTCCAAACTCTGCAAAATCGCTTTGTGTGAGGGCTTGGGTGATTTCTCTGCCACGGTCGGTGCGGAAATTGAAACAAATCACAACGTCATTTGGGGCAATGTTGGGCAGAGGCTTGCCGTTTTCGTAGATTTTGATAGGTTTGAGAAATTCGTCGGTAATGCCGTTTTGATAGGATTTTTGAATAATTTGGTTAAGATTTTCTGTCGGTTCGCCTGTTCCCGAAACGAGCAGGTCGTAAGCGAGTTTGATACGTTCCCAGCGTTTGTCTCTATCCATTGCGTAGTATCTGCCCACAACCGAGGCGATTTTGCCTGTACTTTGATTGAGGTGTTGTTGCAAATCTTCCAAAAAAACTATTCCCGATTGTGGGTCTGTATCTCTGCCGTCGGTGAAGGCGTGTATGAGAATATTTTCAAATTTTTGTTCTTTGGCGATATTGCAAAGTCCTTTCAGGTGGTCTATGTGCGAATGTACGCCGCCATCAGAAACTAAACCGATAAGATGTATGTTTTTGTTATGATTTTTGGCATAGGTGAAAGCGTCTAAAAGCGTTCGATTTTGGTGAATTTCTTTGGTTTCGAAGGCTTTATGAATTTTGACAAGGTCTTGATACACGATACGCCCTGCTCCGATGTTGATATGTCCGACTTCCGAGTTGCCCATTTGTCCTTCGGGCAAACCGACAGCCAAGCCAGAGGCTTGCAAGTAGCTGTACGGATATTTTTGGTAGAGACTATCTATGAAAGGTGTATTGGCTAAATCTATTGCCGAAACTTCGGGGTTAGTGGCTATGCCCCAACCGTCTAAAATAATAAGGATTACTTTGTGGTTCATCGCAAAAAATTTCGGCGAAACTACTCAATTTCAACGAATATGCCAAATTGCAGGTAAAATTATCTATGCTATACTCGGTCGCAGGTAGTTTTTCAGGGTCCGTTTCAAGAAGCAATCTTATCTGTGCGTTTTGGTGGCTTGGCAAGCTCACTGACCTTTCCGTTCAACGCACAGAAAAACCGATTTCTTGAAAATATTTTTCAAAAACCACTTTTTTTCAGGTATAAAAAACTCAAACAAGATTTATTGTTTCAAAAGCTTGCTCCACCAAGCAAGTTTTTTGCGTTTATGCCGAAAGGTTACAACTCAACAGGCAAGAAAATGCTCTTCGGGAGGATTATCTGCCCTAAATACTTTTTATTTCTCAAAGCCCACCGATTGATTGATGATATACTCTTGCGTTTTGGACGAATTAGTAATTATCATTTCACCGATAAATCCTGCTGTAAATAGTTGTACGCCTACTATCATTGCCACGAGTGCCAAATAGAAAAGCGGTTGCTCGGTAACATTGCGGTAGCTTGTTCGCTGATAAATGCTGATGATTTTTTCGGCTATTACCCAAGTAGTTATCAAAAATCCTATCAAAAAAGAAAGCACGCCAAACCCTCCAAAAAAGTGCATCGGACGCTTGCGAAACTTCGTAACAAAGGTAATAGAAAGCAAATCCAAAAATCCAAACAAAAAACGCTCCAAACCAAATTTAGTCGTGCCGTACTTGCGTGGGTGATGTTTCACTTTTTTCTCGCCAATTTTTTTAAAACCAGCCGCCTTTGCTATTACGGGAATGTAGCGGTGCATTTCGCCATACACTTCAATACTTTTCACTACTTTGCGTTTGTAGGCTTTCAATCCGCAGTTGAAGTCGTGTAAAGGGATACCTGAAAACCAACGCGTAACGGCATTATAGAGTTTGGTGGGGATAGTTTTGGAGAGAGGGTCTTGGCGTTTTTGTTTCCAACCTGAAACAAGGTCGTAGTTTTCTGCTTGTATCATTCGGTAGAGTTCGGGAATTTCTTCGGGGTCATCTTGTAGGTCGGCGTCCATTGTAATGATTACTTCGCCAGAGGCTTTCTGAAAACCTGCATGCAAAGCCGCCGATTTACCATAATTTCTATTAAACTCAATTCCTTTCACAAAAGCATTTTTTTGAGCTATCTGCTCTATTACTTGCCAAGTGCCATCGGTACTGCCATCACTTATGATAATTATTTCATAAGAAAATTGATTTTTTTGCATTACCCGCTCAATCCAGTCGCAGAGTTCGGGCAAAGACTCGGCTTCGTTGTAGGCAGGTATTACGATAGAAATCTGATACATTAGGCTTGGAAAAATTTTTTTTCGCAAATTAGAAAACTTTACGCGAAAAAGGTATTTTTGAACAAATTTTTGTAGCTTTTTGGCAAATTTTTTGCGTATTGTTCAGAAATAAATACGCTCTTGTTTTTTTTTGACCTCACCCTAAATCCTTCGCCTTTGGAGAGAGACTCTTGAAAACCTATAAATCTAATAACTATAATGTATAAAGTAACGTATTTAATCTTATTCACTTTTAATCTTACTCATTTAATCTTATAATCTTACTCACTGCTCATTGATAATTGTTCATTGATAACCGATAACTGATTATGAATATTGGAGACAAAGTTCGTTTATTGCACAGCACCGAGCAAGGTGTAATAGTAGCTATCAAAGGGGCAATTATTGAAGTAGAAATTGAAGAAGGCTTCAGTATTCCTGTATCAAAATCGGAAATTGTGCTAATTGCCGCCGAAGAAGCCAAACGCTTCGGACAAACCGAAAAAAACAATTCCCAACAGATTTTGCAAAAGGAAGTTAAGTCTGTAAAAGGCTTGTTTTTTGCTCTTCTGCCCCTCAACGACCAAAAATTTACGCTACATTTCATCAACAACACCGATTGGGATTTGCCTTTTGCTATTCATAAAGTACAAAGTCAGGATTGGTTTCAGAGCATTGCCGCAGGCTGTTTGCAAGCGAAAACCGCTCAACGCATCGAAGATGTGTCTTTGGCTCAATTAGACCAATGGGGAACTTACGTTGTTCAAACGCTTTTTGCACAAAAAAGCCTTTTCCAACTGCAAGAGCCTTTGCTCAAAAAAATAAAATTTAGAGCAAACCAACTCAAAAATATGCAAGAAGTACCTGTTCTGAAAAAAAATGGCTACTTATTGCAAATAGACCGCGAAGAAAATGAAATAATTGATGTCCAAAAGATACAAGAACAACTCTGCGAAAAACAAAGCACCACACAAACAAGCACAACGCAAATCTCAAAGCCTGCTTCCGAAGTAGATTTACACATCGAGGCAATAACGAAAGATTACCAAAACCTTTCCAAAGAAGAAATATTTGCCATACAATTGCAAACCTTTGAAAAAGCTTTAGATAATGCAATCGCAACAGGAATGGACGAAATTATATTCATACACGGCGTAGGCAACGGAACGCTCAAATACGAAATCCAAAAACGCATCAGCAAACACCCCCACGTAGCCTACTACAAAGATGCTCAAAAAAGTAAATTTGGCTACGGGGCTACTTACGTCAAGATAAAATGAGTTTCGTGTTTATTAAGTGAAGCCTCATCTGTTCGTTTCGGCTTCGCTCAACGAACAGATGATGTTTTTAGGATATTCGTTTTTTAATCAAAAGAATAGAATTTTGGAAAAATACAATCTCTTTCTTAGTTAAATACAATTTTTATTTTTAATAAAACATTGTAAATCAAATTTTTACAAATTTTATCAAAAAAATACTTTTTTGATAAGTACAAATGCGTTAATTTTGTAGCTGTTATTTATCAAAAATTACAGCTATGGAACAGATTTGGGTTTGGGGATTTCTGACTATTCTTTGGACAAGTATCAGTATTTTAAGGCAAATGCTTCGTTTAGAAGCTCGCAAACTGATACAATTCAAAAAAGTAGTAAAGTATCAGTTTCGACATTTTATTTTATACGACTACAAACTTTGGGCATTACCACTTTTAGCTTTATTTGTGTTCTACCTCACCAAAGACCTTGTACGAGCCGAAGTTTTGCAAATTTTCTTTTGGACAAATGTATTTTGGTGGTTTTCAGTTATTTTGCTTACACATCTCTTACCGAAAGAGAAATTGAGTGCTTTTTGGCAAAATTTATTCTTTGAAAACTCACCTTTGAGTTGGATAGCTATTTGGGGGGCTTTGCTTATCAATACGTATTTGTTGCATCAATACCATACTTTTTTTGGCAATCTGCTGACCTTGTTGGCATTGCTATCTTGCGTATTTTTGGGCGTAGGTTTTGTGCTTTTTGCGTTTCGTTGGTGGCAGTATGGTGTGTATTTTCACCCTTCGGCAATAGAAAATAACCTTATTAGCAATCAGCGATTAGAGTTATTGCTTACGTTTCTTGTTTCGGCACTTATGTTGTCGCAGGTGTATGGCAATCACAGCAATTTTGCTCTGATGCCCCTTACGTTGGCAGCTGCGATGCTTGCTATTTTTACTTTTGTTCAATACCTGCCTTTTCGGAAAGTTACTAACTTGCTTATTTCGCTTGCAACGGCTGTGGTAGTCATTAACCTCATACTAAATTTGTATCTTCCCGAATTTTGGCTGAAAGACGGAAAAGACTACTATCGTTCCGATTTATTTTATAGCCTTTCTTTGGGACTTATGCTTAGCTTCTTTACCGATAGGCTCATTCGTTTTTATCTGTTTTTGCAAGAAAAATACACTTTCTATTTTCTTGATAAACCTGTTTTGCATCGTGTAGTTACTTATCTGATTAGGGGCTTTATTACGGTGTGTTTGGTGGCTTTTATTTTTTGGGGAATTTTGTATGCTTACAAAAATTTGGAACTTTACGGCTTGACTTTGCTTTTAATTGTTATTTTTGCAAATATCAATGCTAAAATTAGTTTTGATATTCCCGCAAAATACCACTAAATGTACAATTTAGAAGCAATTTTAAAAACAATAGAGAAAGCAGGTAAAGAAATTTTATCAATCTATCAGCAAGATTTTCAAGTTTTTCGCAAGCAAGACCTCTCGCCAATTACACAAGCCGACACTATCTCTCAACAAGTCATCACCGAATTTCTCAGTGAGCATACGCCTGATATACCCATAATTTCCGAAGAAGAAGATTTGATAGATTGGGAGGAAAGAAAAAACTGGGAATATTTCTGGTTACTCGACCCGCTTGACGGCACAAAAGAGTTTATTGATAGAAACGGCGAATTTACTATTAACTTGGCTCTTATTCATCAAAACAGACCTGTTTTAGGACTTATTCATACGCCTGTTTTGCAGGTTACTTATTGGGCAGAGCAAGGAAAAGGCTCATTCAAGAGAGGCAAAGAAGGTTTTACAGAAAAAATACAAGGCAGAAAAAAAGTTTCGTCAAAAGACCTCGTTGCCGCTGTCAGTCGTTCGCATTTATCTGTTGAAGACAAAAAAATGCTTGAAAAGTACAAAATTAAGCAGACCGTAGCCGTAGGAAGTGCCTTGAAATTTTGCCTACTTGCCGAAGGACAAGCCAATTTCTATTGCCGCCACGAACCTACTATGGAGTGGGATACCGCCGCAGGGCAAATACTGGTGGAAGAAGCAGGTGGCGTAATGTTCGATACCGAAGGTAAGCCTTTTACTTACAACAAACCTACTATGCTCAATGGAGCATTTGTGTGTAAAATGTTTTGAATAATAGCAAGTAAAAGTAAAACTTTGATATTTCCTTTACCTGTCTCTTAGCAAAGCTATCTATTTTTCTGTGCCAAAAAATTGCTTAATTCGGCTCGGTTGCTCGAGAAAGTGAGTTCATTGGCTACGGCAAAATATTGCCTTTTTTCAGTGGGAACGGTGTAATCATATAGAAATTTAGCCGCCTCTAAGCGTGAGCTATCGCTGGTATAGAGTTTTACGATACTTCTTACTTGCTCAACCGTAAAACAATGACCATCAGCAATGTTTTTCATTACATTCATTCTGCTAAAATCAGAAATTTCTCTGCGTAAGGTAGTCAAAAAAGTATTATGCTCGCTTGCAGATACTTCGCAGTTGTTACTCACTGGGTTGGCGGGGCTACTCCCCACACCACTCTGACTCAAAAATGCTTGCCATTGGTCTTGATTGCTTCGCACATCAAAAACTTGTGAAGCCGCAGGCAAGTTTTCTACATCAAAAATGTTTGGATAAGCATTGCGAAGCAATTCCAAACGACTACCCTCTGGCACCAAAGATACCAAACGCATCGCCTGAGATACACTTAAACAATTATTCTGTACCGCCTGCCGAGCTAAGTTCAATTTGTTGAGCATAGCTGTTGTGGTGCGTACTCTTTGGGCAATACTTTCAAACACTGCCTCCGAAATGGGGGCAGAGCAGTTTTTTGCTCCCATATAATTATCGCTACTCGGATACTGATAATTAGGATAATTATTAAAGTTAGGATTATTCGGATTGGTAGGGTTGGGATTGATAACAACAGGATTGCTGGTGTTTCTACCATTTACAAAATCGTACAGACGGATAGCCATAGAAAATCTGCTGAACACATCATACACTTCGTAGTAGTTTTCGGGGTCAAAGACCGTAGCGTAGGCTTTTTGAGTGTAGTCTAAACGATTGAATTCATCGTTGAGCAGTAAAGCAATTTCTTTGATTTGCGTAGCCGTAAGGCAATTTTCTTGCGAAACTCGGATAGCAACCTGCAATTTACGTGCTTCGTTGCCTACGGAAGTTACCATTTGCTTTCTTTGGTTAAATTCTACCGAAGAAAGCGGACGAACACATCGGCTTTGAGCTAACATTGCTCCAAAAACAAAAAGAAACGAGATACTAAGTAAGATTTTTTTCATACAGGTAAAATTTTGTTACAAAAATCTATGAGCAATTACTTTGCCAAATTTCAATGAACAATGAACAATGAACAATGAGCAATGAACAATAACAATGAACAATGAACAATTATCAATGAACATTGAACATTGAACAATGAACAATTATCAATGAACATTGAACAATGAACATTGAACATTGAACATTGAACAATTATCAATGAACATTGAACAATTATCAATGAACAATAAACATTGAACAATGAACATTGAACAATGAACAATGAACATTGAACAATGAACAATGAACAATGAACATTGAACATTAAACATTAAACATTGAACATTGATAATTGAACATTGAACATTGATAATTGAACATTGAACATTGATAATTAAACATTGAACATTAAACATTAAACATTGAACATTGATAATTGAACATTGAACATTGATAATTAAACATTGAACATTGATAATTAAACATTGAACATTGATAATTGAACATTGAACATTGATAATTGCTCACTGATAACTGTTCCTAAACTTTTTGATTTTACTTTATGTTGTAACTTCAAAACTTTTTACGACTTTGGAAATTCACACACTTACCAATACATTTCTGCCCACAAAGGCGTTTGAACTTGCCCAAAAAAAAGGTTATGCAACGGCTCTTTGGCGGTTGCCAGAGCAAGAAACTATCCATTGTATTGTAGATTTCTCAAAGGAAATCAAAGCACAGCCTATTGACTTCTCGGCAGAGGGATTTGTCTTCAGTCCGTTTTTTAATGAAGAAGGCAAAAAAAACTTTTTTATTGAGGCTCAATTAGCTTTCAGTTCCGATAACGAACCGCAAGAAAAAAACAATTTTTCGCAAATTCAAAAAAAATTCTTAGAAGAACTACTCCTACAAGACTTACCACAAACACAAAACAAATCTACTTCTTTCGTTTTAGAACACTCTTCGCAAAAAGATTATTTGCAATTAGTGCAGGAAGCCATTGATTACATCGGTGAGGGGCATTGCCAAAAGATTGTGCTTTCGCGTAGGCAAAAAGTTTTTTTCAGCGATACACCTAATCTTTGCCAATGGTTTGAGGCTTTATGCAAAGCCTATCCCGATACACACGTTTCGTTGGTGAGCATACCCAACGTAGGCGTTTGGCTTGGAGCAAGCCCCGAAATTTTGGTAAGTTTAG
>Ga0308407_1000342_pt1 | contig 35721 bp, 25 predicted proteins | sample HotsprSampleMSe2_FD_203476 | JGI IMG/M metagenome (GOLD analysis project Ga0308407, IMG submission 203476) | Hot spring phototrophic mat microbial communities from Mushroom Spring, Yellowstone National Park, Wyoming, United States - 20060911_MSe2 ...
AATTCTAATTCTGTGAATGTGACAGTAAATGAGGTTCCGATAGCTGATGCAGGTATAGATCAAACAATTCAATATGGAACAAGTACAACATTATCTGGTTCAGCGTTGGGTGGCTCTGGGAACTATTCTTACAGTTGGCAGCCTTCAGATTCCTTATTAAATGCAAATATTGCTAATCCGACAACTGTAAATTTAGAAGTAACAACAACATTTATTTTAATGGTTACAGATAATGTAACTGGTTGTAAAGGTTACGATACTGTTGTTGTAACAATTCAAGGTGGCCCATTAACTGTAATTGTTAATGTAAATGATAATAATATATGCGTTGGCGATGTTATTCAGCTAGATGCGATAGCTTCAGGCGGTAGTGGTACTTATACCTATACATGGTCGTCTAATCCTGCTGGATTTAGTAGTAATGTTTCCAATCCAACAGATATTCCAACGCAAACAACAACATATTTTGTTACAGTAAATGATGGATTTAACAATGTAACTGGTAGTGTACAAGTAACAGTAAATCAATTGCCTAATGTTGTTGCAAATTCATCAGCTAGTACTGTATGCGAAGGCCAATCAGTTATATTATATGGTAGTGGTGCTCAAAATTATGTATGGGACAATGGTGTAATTAATAATGTACCATTTGTACCATCTGGTACACAAACTTACACAGTAACTGGAACTGATGCTAATGGTTGTAGCAATACAGCACAAATTAATGTTACTGTAAATTCATTGCCTTTGGTACAGGCCAATGCTAGTGAAACTGTTATATGTGAAGGAACACAGATAATCTTAACTGGAAGTGGTAGTGCAGTAAGTTATGTCTGGGACAACAATGTAATTGATGGAGTACCATTTAGTCCTGCAACAAGTAATACTTATACTGTTACAGGAACAGATGCAAATGGTTGTACTGCGACCGATCAGATAAATATTACGGTCAATCCAACTTATCTATTTACAGAAACACATGTAGTTTGTGATGGTTCAGGTTATACTTGGCATGGTAATACATATACACAAGCAGGTACTTATTTTGATAGCCTTACAACAGTATTTGGTTGTGATAGTATTTACATGTTAAATCTTAGTTTCTCACAGAGTTATTTATTTACTGAGAACTTTACAATTTGTCAGGGACAACAGTACAGCTGGCATGGTAATGTATATAATAATCCTGGAACATATTACGATAGTCTTTTAACTGTTGGAGGTTGTGATAGTATATATGTATTGAATCTTACAGTTAATCCGTCGTATCAGTTTGTAGAAAATCAAACAATTTGCCAAGGTTCATCTTATGTATGGCATGGAAATACATACACACTAGCTGGAACTTATTACGATAGTTTAACGACATCTTTAGGTTGTGATAGCGTATATGTGTTGAACCTTCAAATAAATCCAACTTATACTACAAATATTAATCAAACTATTTGCGAAGGACAAGTATATAACTGGTATGGTCAGGATTATAATGCAACGGGAACATATTATCACAGCTTAACAGCAATTAATGGATGCGATAGTACCTTAGTATTAAATTTAACAGTTCAACCTTTACCAGTAGTTACTATTAGTTCAAGCCAGAACAGTATTTGCTCAGGTGGTAGTGCTATATTAACTGCTTTTGGGGCAGATAGTTATTTATGGAGTACAAACGAAACAACACAAAGTATTACAGTTAATCCTAATACTACAACAATATACTCTGTTACAGGTACAACGAATGGCTGCAGCGATACAGCAATGATTACTATAACTGTACATCCTTTACCACAGATAACTATTACAGCATCGTCTAATAATATATGCCCTGGTTCAAGCACTACATTAACAGCTCAAGGTGGACAGACTTATTTATGGAATAATGGTTCTACAACGTCAATGATAACAGTAAGCCCTAATATTTCAACAACTTACACAGTAACTGCTACAGATGCAAATAATTGTACTAATGTTGCAAGTATAAACATAGGTATATTGCCAACTTATAATTTAGTTCAAAATGCAGCTATTTGTCAAGGTGAAATCTATACATGGAATGGTAATAATTATACAAGCAGCGGAACTTATACGCTGAACTTAACAACAACACAAGGTTGCGATAGTATTTTAACACTCCAATTAACAGTTCATCCTAAACCTAATGTAACAGTTTCTGGTGATACTAATCTGATAATTTACAATTCAACAGTTTTAACAGCAAGTGGTATTGGTGTTATTAATTTTATCTGGAACCCGACGACAGCTTTAAGTTGTTCCGATTGTAGTAACCCAGTAGCAAGTCCTTTAACAACAACAACATATTGTGTTGTAGGAACAACTGTTAACGCATGTTCCGATACAGCTTGTATTACAATACATGTAGATTCTGATTGTGGCGAACTATTCTTCCCATTGGCATTTAGTCCGAATAATGATGGCAAAAATGATGTATGGAAAATACAAGGGCGTTGTATAAAAGAATTGGAAGTAAAAATATTTAACCGATGGGGCGAAAAAGTATTTGAAGCCTATTCACAAGATGAGGTTTGGGATGGAACATTTAGAGGAAAACCTCTTGATACAGATGTGTTTGTATATATAGTAACCGTAACTTTGCATGACGGTTCTATTAAGAAATTTAAAGGAGATATAACATTAATGAGATAACCATAAAAAATGAATAATATGAAAAAGTTAAATATTCTGATAGTATTAAGCTTAATATTAAGCTTATCATCAGTAGGTCAGGATTATTCGTTATCGCAAATGAACGAATCACCGGTTTTACTTAATCCTGCAAATACCGGATTAGCATCTGCAATACGAATAAATATGAATTACCGCCAACAGTGGAGAAGTATAAGTAAACCTTTTAATACAATAATAGCTTCGGCTGATGGCAAAATATTATCTCAAGGAAGTTCTGGTTCTTCGCTTGGTTTAGGTATTTTAATTGTTAACGATCAGGCTGGAACAAGCAAAATGAGTACACTTAATGCGAATTTAGCAATCATGGGAAAGGTTATGCTTAATGAGAAACAATCATTATCTGCAGGGATTATTGGTGGTTTAATGCAACGTAAAATAGATGTTGATAAATTAACCTGGACAGATCAATTTAATGGTACAAGTTACGATTCATCTATACCCCATGGTGAAATTTTTACATCCGAAAAAAGAACTGCTCCTGATGTAGGTGTTGGTTTACAGTGGAGTTATGGACGTGGTTCTGCTACTTTATCATCTAATGACGCAATAGGAGCGCAGGTAGGTTTTGCGGCATACCATGTAAATATGCCAAATACTGGTTTTCATGAAGATGACGATCGTCGTTATGTACGTTTTTTAGTTCACAGTAGCTTTTCTTACGGAATAAAAAACACTCCATTACAACTTAATCCTATAATAATTGCTCAAATCCAAGGACCAGCCCGAATGTATTATGGTGGAACCTACATTAAATATCGCTTACAGGAATCTTCACGATATACAGGTAATCTTTTTGCACGCTCTTTAAATGCAGGTATGTTTTATAGATTTGGTGATTCTTTTGTTGCAGTAATGCAATTAGAATACGATCAGTTTGCCTTTGGAATTAGTTATGACATAAATATGTCTCAACTAACAACATTTACCTATGGACGTGGTGCAATGGAAATTTCGCTAAGATATATCCCTGTTAGACCAAGTAAAGGAAATACTTTACTGTAAATAGCAGCTTCTTAAACTTTGTTAATAATTTGATAAACATCAAAATAATAGTGTATCTTTGCATGTAAGGTACACTATTTTATGAGCAAAAAGGTAATTTGGTTTATTATTATCGTAATGACGATTGCTCTAATTGGGCTCATTTCTCTACAAACTTTTTGGATACATCAAGAATTTAAGCTTAAAGAAGAACAATTTAACAGACAAATAACCGATGTTTTTAATGCCATTAATGAAGAATTAGAGGCAAAAGAAACTGTTTTAGAAGTATCTAACGAAGCTTTTTCGTTAAAATATAAAGTAGAAGATTTACCATCACAATCATTTTATGGCAATAGATCAATAGATATTCACGATAGGAATGCTTTTTCTGTAAGAAAAAATATTTTAAGCGTAAATGATTCTTTTTCCGTTCATACAAATACCAGATTAGAAATAATAAAAGGTGATTCAGTTCTTTTTAGTAAAACTATAGTAAAAAGCAAACCCGATAACTATTATAAGAACATAAGCGACATAGATATAAATAAAGAAATAGTTAATCGTTTAACAGATAAAACTCTATTTGTAGAAAAAATAATTAATAAAATGCTTAATTATAACGAAGATTTTTCTAAAAGAGTTGATTTTTTTAATTTATATTCAATAATATCAAAACAATTAACAAATCATCAAATTTTTTCGAAATTTGAATTTGCTGTAAAAAATCAAAGAGGTGATATTATTTATAAAACCAAAAATTTTGATATTAATTTTAGTGATGTATATAAAGCGCAACTATTTCCCAACGATGTGTTTTTGCCATCTTATTACATAACATTGTATTTCCCCGAGAAAGATAATTATATAGTACATTCCCTTGGATTTTTGGGAATTTTAACAATAGTTTTAATTCTTGTTATTATTTTTTCTTATTCTCTTACTCTATACATTATTTTAAGGCAAAAAAAGTTGTCAGAAATGAAAAATGACTTTATTAACAATATGACGCATGAATTAAAGACCCCTATTTCGACTATATCGCTTGCTTCTGAAATGTTAAGCGACCGTTCTATCTGTAAAAATGGTGATCAAATGGTTCATGTAACAAAAATTATTGCAGAGGAAACAAAAAGATTGGCATTTCAAGTTGAAAAAGTTTTACAAATGGCTATATTTGAACGTGGCGAATATCGTTTTAATAAAAAAACATTATCAATAAATATACTTGTTGAACATATATGCTCAACTTTTGAACTTCACGTAAAAAAACGGAATGGTAAACTTTTAGTAGAATTGGAAGCTCTTTATGATGAATTAGAAGCAGATGAATTGCATATATCAAATGCTATAGTAAATTTACTCGAAAATGCATTAAAATATTCAGATAAAGAACCTTTTATTGTAGTAAAAACCTTTAACCAAAATAATAATATAATAATTAGTGTAAAAGACAACGGTGTAGGAATAAGTAAGCAAGACCAGAAACATATTTTCGAAAAATTTTATCGTGTACACACAGGCAACATTCATAATGTTAAAGGTTTTGGTTTAGGATTAAGTTATGTAAAAATTATAACCGAAGCCCATAAAGGTATAGTAAAAGTTTTTAGTGAATTGGGCAAAGGTTCGGAATTTCAAATTGTTTTACCTTTAAAAATTAGTAAATATGGAACTAACAAAAGCTCACATTTTATTAGCCGAAGATGATGATAATCTTGGCACTTTGTTAAAAGAATATTTAGAAGCCAAGGGATATAAAACAGATTTGTTTAATAACGGCGAATCTGCTTTGAAGGCATTTAAAAATAGCTCGTACGATTTATGCATTTTTGATGTTATGATGCCGCAAATGGATGGTTTTACCCTTGCAAAAGAAATTCGCATCTTTGATTCAAAAATTCCTATCATTTTCCTTACAGCAAAAACATTAAAAACAGATGTTGTTGAAGGATTTAAAAGCGGTGCAGATGATTATATTACTAAGCCATTTAGTATGGAAGAATTGCTTTTTAGAGTAGAAGCTGTTTTGAGAAGAACAAAAGGGAACCTTGTAAGTGAAAAAACTGTTTATGAAATTGGAAATTATGTATTTAATTCAGAAACTCAAGAGCTTGTTATTAATAATAAAACTATTAAACTAACAACAAAAGAATCTGATTTACTTTTACTTTTATGCCAAAATTTAAATAATGTTTTAGATAGGAATTTTGCATTAAAAAAAATATGGCTCGATGAAAGTTATTACAATGCACGTAGCATGGATGTTTATATTACTCGTTTGCGTAAGCATTTAAGTGAAGATCCACGCATCGAAATAATGAACGTTCATTCAAAAGGCTTTAAGCTAATTGTGCATGAATAGTTTTGGAAGATTGTTTAGAATTAATATATTTGGTGAATCTCATGGTGGTTATGTAGGGGTTTGTATAGATGGACTTCCACCAGGAATATTATTAAAAGCTAACGATTTTGAAGCTGATTTAGAAAGAAGAAAGCCTTTGCAGAAAGGAACAACTCAAAGGATTGAATCAGATGTTCCTATTATTATTAGTGGTCTTTATAATGAATATACAACAGGAGCACCGTTAACAATAATATTTGAAAATAACAATCGAAAATCTAATGATTATGATAATATTGCAAAACATTTTCGTCCAGGGCATGCCGATTTTAGTGCTTATATAAAATATAAAGGATTTAACGACAATAGAGGAGGAGGTCATTTTTCTGGAAGATTAACCTTACCAATTGTAGCTGCTGGAGTTATCGCAAAAAAAATAATATCACCTATTATTGTAGAAGCAAAAATAGTAGAAATAGGAGGTAAAAAGGATTTTGAAAGTGTTATAGAAGAAGCTTCAATAAAAGGTGACAGTGTAGGTGGTATTATTGAGTGTAAAGCAACGAATATGATTGCTGGGCTTGGAGAACCGTTTTTTGATTCTTTAGAATCTCTTTTGTCTCATGCTATGTTTTCTATACCTGCGGTAAAAGGAATTGAGTTTGGTACTGGGTTTAAATTAGCTTCTATGTTTGGCAGTGATGCTAATGATTGTTTTACAAACGAAGAAGGGAAAACATTAACTAATCATCACGGAGGAATACTTGGTGGTATTTCTTCTGGAAACGATATATTATTTCGCTTAGCTATAAAACCAACGTCGAGTATTGCTAAACAACAAAATACATTTAACTGGGAAACTAAAACAGTAGAATTGCTTGAAATAAAAGGCCGTCATGATACATGTATAGCATTAAGAATTCCTGTAATAGTAGAGGCTTTAACTGCTATTGTTTTGGCAGATTGCATTTTAGTTAATAACGCTTTTTCGAAATAAGTTCATTAAGTTTATACATGTTTTCTATGTAAAATATAGTCTCTTTAGTAGTTGGTTTATATTGTAAAACTTTGATAAGCACAAGTTTTGTTACAATGTTCTTTACAATATGATATGGTAATACTGATAAACGTAGTATTTCGTTGAAAGTAGTTTCTTTTAAATCATTAAGCAGAGTTAAAACTTTTTGTTCTTCTTCGCGTATTATAATTTTTCTTGTTTGATATTTATATTGCATTTTTATTATGTGAACCACAATTGGGTCGGCAACAATGTTTTGATCTTTTACACGTAGGTAAACAGACCATTTTCCTTTTTCGTTTTGCACGTAATGTGGTTTTTGTTTCGATTCGTGAATAATAGCTTCTATTACATTTTTTTTATTTGCTCTCCATAAATTAATAGTATAAGATATTTTGGGCTTAGTGTAATATTCGGCAGCTGCTTGAAGCATGTACCACTCTTCTTCTGTTCTTATTCCAGAAATAATTCCATTATCTTTTACTCCAATTAACAAAATTCCGCCATTTGTATTTGCAAAAGCAGCCATAGCTCGTGCTACTTTTCTAGCGTCGTCTATTTCTTGCTTAAAATCGAGATTTTGATGCTCTCCCTGATTAATAAGTGAAATGATATAAGAAGTGTTTTCATGTATTTTAAGATGTTTACTCATGTGAGTTTTCCGCAAAGTTAATTAAAAGATGAAAAATTATTATTGACCAAACTTTTTATGCATAAGTTTTTTATTAGTAGTTTCGTTATTAATTAAAACAATACGAGCTATTTAATTGATATGGTTAATATTTATTGTTTTAATTACAATTTATTAAATGACAACTTAGTTTAAAATGACTAATTGTTTTTAAACGATAAAGTTTTGTATTTTTGAAAAAAAAAATGATGATATCTTGGTCTGTTGAATATAGTATACTATTTGCCTTTTTAACTTCGCTTTTAATATCAGCTTTATCTATACCTACTATTATTCACATAGCCAAAATGAAACGTTTATACGATGAGCCAGATCAAAGAAAATTGCACCAGAATAATATTCCTACATTAGGAGGCATAGCTATTTTACTTGGTTTTGTTTTTAGTATGTCGTTTTGGACTAATTTTGCATACTGCTGGCATTTGCAATATGTCGTTACAGCGTGTATTGTTATAGCTGTAATTGGTATAAAAGATGATATCGTAGGCTTATCTCCATTGAAAAAGTTTATAGGACAACTTATTGCAGCTACAATAATTGTAATTTGGAGCGAACTTCGCATTATTTCTTGGTTCAATATTTTTGATGTTCAGGAATTACCTCTTTTATTAAGCATTGTTTTTTCTATCTTTACTATTTTAATTATAATTAATGCTTTTAATTTCATTGATGGTATTGATGGATTAGCAGCAAGCCTTGGTATTGTTTCTTCTACTGCTTATGGAATATATTTTTACTTTTTTGATCCTAATTTTCAACATGCAATTTTAGCTTTCTGCTTTACGGGATCCTTATTAGGTTTTTTGTTTTATAATAAAACTCCAGCAAAAATTTTTATGGGAGACACAGGTTCTATGCTAATAGGTTTAATAATGGCTATGCTTGCTATTGAGTTTATAAACCTTAATTATTACGAAGGAATACGTATTATAAAATCAACATCTTCGCCTACATTAGCAATGTCTATTATATTTTTACCTTTGTTTGATTTATTACGAGTAGTTGTAATTAGACTTTATCAGGGGCGTTCACCATTTAAACCAGATAAAAATCATTTACACCATTTGTTGTTAAATATAGGATTTTCTCACATGAAAGCAACAATAATTTTAGCAAGTTTTCAAATATTATTAATTACGGTGGCCTTTTTAATTCACTACAAAGGGAATTACTGGATAGGTTTTTCGTTATTAAGTATTACTTTATTATTTACAGGATTGCTTTACTATATGAGCAAAAGAGTATTAGCTCAAAAAATGTTATCATGAAATTTTTAATTGTCTTATTATTTTTTATTATAAATAATGTTTATTCACAACAAATACCTGTTTCTTATGTTTTTTATGAGCGTATAAAGTCAAATTCAATTTTAACCAAACAAGACTCATTTGTTCATACAGGTTGGTTCCCTTACGTATTTTTAAATAAATACTTCGATTCGTTATTAACTATAAACCAGATGGATTTAAAATTGAATAACTATAATTTTTTTGAAAGATATTATAATCGGAGTTTTTTTTATACAAAGGAAAATGATTTCATTTTACATATAAATCCAATTATAGAGTTTGAGTTTACAAAGAAAAATGTACAGCCATATACAGAAAATACTAGAGGCATAATAGTTTCTGGTTTTTTATCTGAAAAATTTCATTTTGTAAGTGGGGTAACAGAAACTCAAGCTTTTTATCCCGATTATATTATGCGGTATAGGACAACAAACTCTGTCCTTCCAGGAAGTGGCAGAGTACGTACTTTTAAGCAAAATGGATACGATTTTTCAAAATCATTTGGTCATATTATTTACTTGCCAAGTAAAAATTTACATTTTTTACTTGGTCATACAAGGCAGTTTGTTGGATATGGTTATCGTTCTTTGCTTTTAAGCGATGCTCCTCTTGAATTTCCTGTTTTTCAGTTTAGATTCTTGTATAAACGTTTGCAGTATATTTGTTCATATGCAACTTTTCAAAGTGCTACAGCATACGACGATCGCACAAAAGTTTTTTCGAGAAAATATAGTAGTATGCACTATCTGAGTTATTTAATAAACAAAAATTTCGAAATAGCTGTATTTGAAAATACTTTGTTTCAGCCAATGTCTTTGCAAAAAAATCGTCCACCGGAAGAATATTTTTCTCCTGTAATTTTTTCACATGCTTTAATGTATGGATTAAAGCATCGCCGGAACGTATTGCTTGGAATTCAATCGCAATGGACTTTGTTTCGATTTATACAATTATATGGGCAATTTGCTTTAGATGATTATTCAAGACTTGATACATTGCGAAAAAAAATAGCATGGCAATATGGAATAAAATTTAGCGAACCTTTCGGAATAAAAAATTTGTTTTTTTTATTGGAACATAACAAGGCATTGCCTTATGTTTATTCTAGTTTTTTTGAATATTCAGAATTTTCGCAACATAACGAACCAATTGCACATGTGCTTGGTAACCGTTTCAATGAGTATGTTATTGCTGCAAATTATCGTTACAAATTCTGGTTTGCAAATATTAAAATAAACAATGCAACATATTGCGAAAATGAGAAAAGGTTAAGAGTTACAAATACTTCGATAATAAATAACATAATTAACCTTAAAGTAGAAACCGGTTTTGTTTTAAATAAACCTTCGAAATTAAATTTAGTTATTGGAATGCATCAAAGAAAATCGGATAGACCAGAGTTTTTTAAATATTATTATTTAGCAATAAGAACTAATTTTTTTAATTTTTACGATGATTTTTAATTATTCTGCTTTTATTAAATTATCGTAATTTAAATTACCAACAATAAATTGTTCAATAATTTTATTGTATTTTTCAAATCCAAGAATAGGTTGTATGTCGGAATGATTTGCACCTGATACTCTAAGTCCGTATTTTTTAATTCCTTTATAATTTCTAAAAACAACTTCGCCGTGTGTTTTAATGGAGATAAAATTGTCGTTGGTTCCGTGAATCCATAAAAAAGGTTGTTGTATTTTTTGAATTTCTTTAGCATTATCAATTTTTAAATTCATAACGTAAGAGCCCGGTAATGCTAACCCAACGGCATCTTGAAAAAAAACTTCCGCCGATGCAAAAGGTGCTTCTAATATTAGTTTGGCTGGTTTTAGATGTCGCCAATTGGCAGACAGTTCGGTGGCAGGAGCAGTTCCCATACTAAAACCATAAATAATAAGACGATCATCTGTTAATCCCTTTTCTTTTAGCCATTTAATAGCTGCTTCGGTATCTGCATACAATCCTTCTTCTGATGGCTTGCCTTCCGATAATCCATAACCTCTGTAATCGAACGACATAACCCCAAAACGATGTTTCCAGCCAGTTAAAGACAAAAGTTGTATTCGTGGATAATAAAAGTCGAGATGATTTTTATTTCCATGGCAATATAAAATAACAGTATCAGTTGCAATACGCTGAATATCACCTATATATAATGCATATATTCTTTTTATATCACCATTTAAGTTAGAATATATTGTAAACAAGTGTTGCATACTGTCAGCAATTTTTAAACTATCGGATAGACGAAAATCTACTTCGCCTTTGTAATTATGTAAACTATAATTATCAATTGGATGTACATTTGGATTGTATAGAAAATCATCCATTTTAAGACAAGATGTAAGAAAAATTAAAAATAATATGAATAAAATAATCAATTTCATAAACTAAAATTTTTTTGATAATGAAAAATATAATCCCAAACTTCCTTTATTAAATGGTGCAATATATTCCACGACAATGTTTGTGTTGTCTTTAATAAAATTTAAATATTTAAGCTCAACACCAAATTCGTATTTTTCTTTTAACCAACGATGACCAAATGATAATGTTGGAATTATTTGTTGCTTAATAGGTTCATTAAAAGCTTTTGTATTGCGAAGTTCTATCAATGAAGAAAATGATGTATAAAAATAATTATTTTTATTAGAGTAATGACGATAATAGTTAATGTCGAATGCAGGATATAATGAAAAAATATTTTCTCTTAATCCCCAAAAATAATATACACCATAATTTAAAGAAAATCCGCTTCTGTCAAAATTTTTTATGTTAGTATTTGCAAAACTTTCCATATGAAATGTGCCAAACAGTAGAGATGTAGTATGTAATGATGTTTGTAATGAAAAATTATCGGTAAAACCATAAGCTCCTCCAATGCTAGTTAGAGGTAAAAAAATAGGGGCTCCACTAAAAATAACAAGCGGGCCACCAATGTCTGCTGTTATTAGTTTTTCACCTTTTTTAATAGGTTTTATCAAACGAATAGATGAGCAAGAATATAAAACAAAAATAAAAACCAACAACGAAACTTTTATAACAATTTTATTCATTACATTTATAATTGCAAAGATGAGTATTTTTAATGACTTAAACAAAGTAATAAAGGTACATTTATTTGTAATAATCTTAAAGATTAATTATCTTTGCATTATGTTGATTTTATAATGAATTATAAGAATTTTATAAGCATAATATTTTTATTTCTATTTTTGTTATCATTGCCTTCTATTATTATTTTTTTAGAAATTAAGAAAAGTGAAATAAAAAAGGAGATAAAAAATAAAATAATTTCAGGAATAAATAAAAACGAACTAGTTTTTTTGAAATTTTCTAAACAAGAAGCTGTAAATCAACTAAAATGGGAACACTCGAAAGAGTTTAAATATAATAATGAAATGTACGATGTTATCGAAAAAAAAGAAAGCAACGATAGCGTTTATTATTGGTGTTGGTTAGATAACGAAGAAACAAAAATAAATAAACAATTAAATAATTTATTATCAATTATATGGAATGATAATGCATTAAAAACAGATTTAAGTAAGCGTTTTAACGATTTTTTCAGGTCTTTTTATTTTGAAAATTATGCTCCTATTTATTTTATACAACATTGTACACCAATTTTACTATTGTATTTAGAATTTGATTTTTATAAATCGTTAAAAATAGAGCCTCCTGTTCCGCCTCCTTGGTTTTAAATCATTTATATTAAAAAGTATCTTTTATTTCCCATATTATTTATTGTTTAAAAAAAATATACCAATGAGGCGTTTTATTTTGTTAAAAACATTCATTTTAATTATTAGCTTTTCACATTCACAAAATATAACCGTAATAAACGGTAAAAATGGTGATCCTGTAGAAATGGCTGTTATAAAAGGATCTAAATCTAATATTCTTAAAACAACAGATAAAAATGGAAAGGTAGATATTAGCGACTTTAAAACTTCTGATACTATTCACATTAAACATATTAGCTTTATAGATAGATCATTTACCCACGAACAACTTAGAGAACTTAATTATTTTATTGAACTAATTGAGAAGCAATTTAAATTACAAGAAGTTGTTATTTTGTCTGAAAGATGGAAAGAAAAGAAATTAGAAACTCCAAACCGCGTAGAGACAATTAAAATTAAAGATGTGGCTTTTCAAAATCCGCAAACTACAGCAGATTTATTAGGAATAAGTGGTTATGCGTATATTCAAAAAAGTCAATTAGGCGGTGGCTCACCTATGTTGCGGGGCTTTGCAGCAAATCGTGTTTTACTCGATGTTGATGGTGTACGTATGAACACGGCTATTTTTCGTTCCGGAAATGTGCAAAATGTTATTTCGCTCGATGCTAACTCTATAGAAGAAACAAAAATTTTATTCGGACCTATGTCGGTTTTGTACGGTAGTGATGCTATAGGAGGTGTAATGACATTTAAAACACTACAGCCTAAATATTTAGATTCAAGTCATCGAATGATTTTTTTTACCGGCAATGCTTTTATAAGAACTTCAACAGCAAACTCCGAACGTACAGGACATATTGATTTTAACTTAGGTTTAAAAAAAATTGCTTTTTTAACTAGTTTAACTTTTGCTGATTATGGCGATTTGCGTTCTGGAAATATCGGAGGCGACAGATACTTTTATAGAACACACTATGTTCAAACTATAGATAATAAAGATTATATGGTAAAAAACGAAGACTCTACGTTGCAAGTTGGTTCAAAATACAGTCAATTTAATTTTATGCAAAAGGTTTTATATAAACTAACAAATAAGTGGGAGATTGATTATGCATTCCATTTTTCAGAAACATCTAAGTATAATCGTTACGACAGACTTTATGTAATTCAAACTTCTGGTCCATATAAAAATAGGTATAGATGGGCAGAATGGTTTTACGGTCCACAAAAATGGCAAATGAATCGAATTGGAGTAAATAATTTTAACAGAAACAAATTTTTTGACAAGTCAAGTATAATTATGGCATATCAGTTTTTTGAAGAGAGTCGTTACGACAGAGAGTTTATGCATCGAGAAAGAAAAATGCAAAAAGAGCAGGTAGATGCTTATTCAGTGAATATAGAGTTCGACAAAATTTTATTTGATAAATTAAAAATAATATATGGAACCGAAGCTGTTTATAATAAAGTCCGTTCAAAAGCTAATTTTACAAACATTTTAACCGGCGAAGTAACACCAACAGTTACTCGATACCCCGATGGTTCAACTTGGGAGTTGTATAGCATTTATTCTAATTTTAATTATCAATTAAATAAGAAAATAAAATCTAGTATAGGTTTACGGTATAGTGATTATGTAATAAAAGCGAAGTTCGATACATCTATTTTTCCTTTTCCTTTTGTTAGTGCATATATGACAAACGATGCTTTAAACGGAAGCGTTGGATTTGTTTATAATATTGATACAAGTTTTCAACTTTATTTGAATGGAGCAACAGGTTTTAGAGCTCCAAACATTGATGATGTAGGAAAAGTATTCGAGTCAACACCTGGATATCTTGTTGTTCCTAATCCTAAATTAAAACCCGAAAAAGTATATAATGTTGAAACAGGTTTTGTAAAGTATTTTAAAAACATAATTAGGTTCGATGTAGCAGCATATTATACAATTTTAAAAGATGGCATGGCAAGAAGAAATTTTACTTTAAACGGCGATAGTACAATCAGATATATGGGAAACAAAAGTAGAATACAGGCTATTCAGAATGTTTCGGAAATAAGAATTCATGGGATTCAAGCAGGTATAGAATTTTTTTATAAAGGTTTTGGCTTAAAAAGTAATATATCGTATCAGGATGGTAAAGAACAATCAGATAGCCTGGTTTTTTATCCAGTAAGACATGCAGCTCCAACATTTGGTAGTACACATATTTTTTATGAACATAGAAAATTTAGGGTAGAGTTTTATGTTGTTTATAATGCTAAAATGGATTATGAAGATCTTGCATTAACCGAAAGACTAAATCTTTCATATGCTCGCGATAAAAATGGTAAACCTTATGTTGCTGCGTGGCAAACATTAAATTTAAAAACTTCATTTAATTTCAATCAATTTACAACACTTGCTTTTGGTGTTGAAAATATTACAAACAGATTATATCGTCCTTATTCATCAGGAATTAATGCTCCTGGAAGGAATTTTATATTTTCATTAAGAACAAAATTTTAAAAAATAAATGTTTATGAGAACAAAAATTTTTATTTTAGTAATTTTAGTAGCTATATTAAAAAATAAGAGTGTAACTGCTCAAACAATAGCAGCCGGTGGATGGCATTCAGTAGTTGTTTGTAACGATAGTACTGTAAAAGCCTTTGGTGAGAATGCAACTGGTCAATTAGGCGATGGTACTACAACAGATAGAAATGTACCTGTTAGTGTAATAGGATTATCAGGTATAATTGCTGTTTCTGCAGGTGGCGATCAGCTCGAAGCACATTCAATGGCTTTAAAAAGCGATGGTACAGTATGGGCATGGGGGAGTAACATATATGGCGGACTGGGAAATGGAAATACAAGCAGCACAATGGTCCCGGGCAAAGTTTTAATTATAGATAGTATAATTGCAATATCAGCAGGTGGATGGCATTCAGCAGCTCTTAAAAACGATGGAACAGTTTGGACATGGGGCTGGAATGAAGATGGACAATTAGGCGATGGAACTTTAAACAACAAAGTAGTTCCTGTAAAAGTGTTAAATTTGACAAATGTTATTCAAATAGCAGCAGGAACTTATCATATGCTTGCATTAAAAAGCGATGGAACAGTTTGGTCGTGGGGCGATAATCAATATGGTCAGTTAGGCGATGGAACAAATATAGATAGAACTATTCCAGTTCAGGTTCAAAATTTAACTAATGTTGTTAAAATTGCTGCTGGGCGATTTTTTTCACTTGCAGTAAAAAATGATGGAACTATTTGGACTTGGGGACAGAATTTATACGGTCAGCTTGGAAATGGAACAACAACAGACAGTAAAATTCCTGTTCAAGTTCAAGGCGTAACAGCTATGCTGCCAGCAATAGTTGCTGCGGGTGCTTTTCATTGCCTCGTTGTTGCTAATGATGGAAATGTATGGTCGTGGGGGAGAAATACATATGGTAATCTTGGCGATGGCACAGAAATAAATCGTTATACGCCCGTTCAGGTACAAAATATTAATAACGTAACGGAATTAGCTGCAGGAACAAACTTTTCTTTATTGCTGAAAAATGATGGTACTTTTTGGGGATGTGGTAGAAATGCAAGTGGGCAACTTGGTGATGGAACTTTTTTGCAAAGAAATACAGTTGTACAATCTACATCTTTATGCCCAGTTATGCAACCAATTTCTGTCGGTAAAAATAATTTTGAATTATATTACGTTAACGTATTTCCTAATCCATCGAATAATGGTAAATATTATTTATACTTTTCTGAAAATCAAAACAATGTTGATAACATTTACATAGAATTGTACAATTCATTAGGTAAAAAACTTTTAACCAATGTTTTATATAAAGGTTTGGAAAACAACTTTATTATTGATTTAACAAACTACAAAAACGGTATTTATTTATTAAATATTATAGCTAATGACAAAATAATTTCACATAAAATAATTAAAGCCAGTAATTAGTCGTCCCTTATTAACATAATAAAGCTTTGATTAATAATGAGTTAAAATTATTTTTTTGTAAAAATTTTGCAAGATTTAGTAGTTTAAACCAATAAACATTGCAATTTTTTTAAGAATCAAAAGTTTGTTTATGTGTAAAACTTTGTAACGTTCGTTGTTTTTTTTACTACAGAGAACACAGAGAGGCACAGAGTTTTTTTTCTCTGTGAAACTCTGTGTTATCCCGTGAACTCTGTGATTAATTAAAAAAAATAACTTTTTAAAGGACGACTAATTAAGTTTATAAATATTATTTGTGTTTTAAAGGATTTAAAAAAAAAATACCACTTGTAATTATTGGTATTTTATATAATAATTGTTGTTGGAATTGTTTTATTAACATAATTTAAATTGGATTGCTTCAAATTTTATGAAACAATAATAAGCTATTCAACGTAATAAGAAGAGAAAACCACCAAATCAAGAAACTATGAGACAATTGAAGATTAGCAAACAGGTAACCAATAGAGATAATGTTTCTTTAGATGTTTATTTACACGAAATAGGGAAATTAGATCTACTAAGTGTTGATGAAGAAGTTGAATTAGCTCGCAGAATAAGAGAAGGAGATAAAGAAGCTCTTGAAAAACTTGTAAAAGCTAATTTGCGTTTTGTTGTTTCTGTTGCAAAACAATATCAAAACCAGGGATTAAGTTTACCCGATTTAATAAATGAAGGTAATCTTGGTTTATTAAGAGCAGCAATACGTTTCGACGAAACGCGTGGTTTTAAATTTATCTCTTATGCTGTGTGGTGGATACGCCAATCTATCTTACAAGCTTTGGCAGAACAATCGCGTATTGTTAGATTGCCTTTAAATAAGGTTGGATTGCAAAACAAAGTACTAAAAGCTTTTTTAAAACTAGAACAAGATCTTGAAAGAGAACCAACAGCCGAAGAAGTTGCACAATATTTAGATATGTCGGTCGAAGACATTAAAGCATATATTAAAACTTCTAATAAACACATTTCAATGGATGCACCTATCAATTCTGAAGAGGAAACAACATTATTAGATTTACTATCGAGCGAAAATGATGAAATACCAGATAATTTTATGATAACTTCTTCATTAAGAATTGAAATTAACAGAATATTAAGTACACTTTCTCATCGCGAAGCTGAAATTATTAGAATGTATTATGGATTAAATGGTTACCATCAGCATTCTTTAGACGAAATTGGAGAAAAATTTGAACTAACTCGCGAACGTGTTCGTCAAATAAAAGAGAAAGCTCTAAGACGATTGAAACACACATCTAGGAGCCGTTTATTAAAAAGTTATTTGGGCTAGTTGTTTTTAAAATTGAAACCTAATTCAAAAGCCTGAATATTTTTGTTGATAACGTCATCGCCTTTGTTTTTAAACATTTGTCGAATTGCTTCAATCATTTCGTTTTTATCAAAACCAAGAAATGGTGCCGATGCTCCAAAAATAATCATATTCATAACTTTTTCGTCTCCAATTTCTTTAGCCAGTTCATCTGCTGGTATAAGAACGTGATTTTTAATTTTTCTTATTTCTTCGTAAATTTTTTCAATGTCGGGATAGTTAAGTATGTTAATATAAGGTGCTTTATTTACAATAAGCCAGCCGTTAGGGCTTAGATATGGTAAATAACGAAGAGATTCCATTGGTTCGAGTGAAACTATTAAGTCGGCACTTCCACACGGAATTAAATCGGAGTAAATAGGATTATCAGAAATTCTAAGATTTGACATAACATCTCCGCCACGTTGACTCATTCCATGAACTTCGCTTTGTTTTAAATACATACCTTTATTAAGTGCAGTTAGACCTATAATAGCAGCTAAGGAAATAATTCCCTGACCACCAACACCTGCTAAAATTATATCTTTTTTCATAACATTCAAATTTTTAATTTATACCGACTGTTTTTTAAATTTTTCTCGCATACGCTTATTTAATGTTACAATACATTCTCTTTGAGGAATAATAACCGAAACTCCTTCGTAAGAAAGCTCTTCTTTAATAGCTTTAACGTTTTCTTCATGATTCTTTTGAAGTGGTTTCAATACACGTATGTGTTCTTCTGGGACTCCAACTCCTTTACATATTTCAACTAAACGATTGTATGCAAAAGATGGTTGACCACCTGTCATAGCTGTTGTAAAGTTGTCTAAAATAAATATTTTTACGTTTGAATTATGAACAACACAGTCAATCAATCCTGTTATACCGCTATGTGTAAATGTGCTATCTCCAATAACGGCTATAGATGGTGTAAGTCCTGCGTCGGCAGCTCCTTTTGCCATAGTAATGGAAGCTCCCATATCTACGCAAGTATTTATTGCTTCTAATGGAGGTAAAGCACCTAATGTATAGCAGCCAATGTCAGAAAAAACTCGTCCTTTTGAATATTCTTTCAATGCTTCGTTTAAAGCTAAATATGTATCGTTGTGTGGACAACCTTTACATAAAACAGGGGGGCGCGGAACAACTATTGATGGAACAGGTAAACCTGTTTGAGTCGTTAAGCCAAGAGCTTTTGCAACAAGTGTTGGATTTAATTCGCCATCTCTAGGCAGTTTGCCATTTAAACGACCGTGAACTGGTTTTACTAAATTTAGCATTCCTTTCAAGTAATCTTCTACTAATGGATAACCTTCTTCGAGTACAAGAATTTCGTTACATTCGTCGTAAAGTTTCTTTATCATGTTTTTTGGGATAGGGTGTTGCCCAATTTTTAGGATAGGATAAGGACAACCGTTGGGATAGTTTTCCATTAAATAATTATAAGCAATGCCACAAGCAATAATTCCAAGAGAATAATCTGTTCCTTCGTAATATTTGTTATAACCTGATGTTTCTGCTTCTTGTTGTAGTTTATCTTGAAGTGATAATAATTTTTTGTAGTTTCTTCGTGCAATAACTGGTAACAAAACAAATTGACGAAGGTCATCTGGTAATTTAAGTTGATTTTGTGGTCTAACTGAAGGTTTTCTTACAACACCCGAACGACTATGTGCAAGACGTGTTGTTATTCTAATTAGCGTAGGTAAACCATATTTTTCTGATAAGTCGAATGCATAATGAACCATATCGTATGCTTCTTGCTGATTTGATGGTTCAAAAATTGGTATCATAGCAAAATTACCATAGAAACGACTATCTTGCTCGTTTTGTGATGAATGCATTGAAGGGTCATCAGCAGCTACAACTACTAAACCTCCATTTGCACCTGTTATAGAGGCATTTATAAACCCATCGGCAGCTACATTTAAGCCTACGTGTTTCATTGTAACCATTGCTCGTTTGCCAGCATAAGACATACCAATTGCAGCTTCCATAGCTGTTTTTTCGTTGGTACACCAGCTTGCAACAACTTTTAATTCTTTTGCTTGTTTCGAAGCATGAACATATTCTGGAATTTCTGTTGATGGTGTTCCTGGATAAGCATAAATTCCAGATAATCCAGCATCTATAGCTGCTTGTGCAATAGCTTCATCGCCTAATAGTAATAATTTCTCCATTTGTACAGAATTTTAATATATTCCATCAAACATACATGTTTTTTTAATATAAACAAAAGATTTTAGTCAAATTAAATATGATTTTTTAACTGATAATAGAAGCTAGAATTTTTCTGCTATAACTATGTCGTCTAAATTCGCACAAGTATATTCCTTGCCAAGTTCCTAATGCAAGTTTATTATTAACAATAGGAATTGATATAGATTGTCCGATTATACTTGATTTTATGTGTGCCGGCATGTCGTCTGAACCTTCTAAAGTATGAACAAAATGCTTGAAGTTTTCAGGTACTAATTGCGAAAAAAATGTTTCAAAATCTTTTCTTACAGTATAGTCGGCATTTTCGTTTATTGTTAATGCTGCCGAAGTGTGTTGTAAAAAAAGATGAAGAATGCCATTATTGGGTAATGGTTGTAAAGCCCTTACTATTTCTTCGGTTATTAAATGAAAGCCTAAAGGATATGGTTTTAAAACGATTTGTTTTTGTAATACCATAAATAATTATCAATTTTACAAAATATTATTTGTTCAAACTTACAAAAAGTTTTCAAAACTTGAAGCATATAAAAGTTCATATAGTTTTTCTTTTGTTATTAAATGTATTTTATAGCTATACTCAGGACAGGAAAATACTGCAAGTAAAGGGAATTATTACTAATCAGAAGGACGAGATATTATCTTTTGCGTTTATATACGACAAATTAGGTCAAAAGGGATATTTATCGAACGAAAACGGAGAATTTAATATTTTTGTCGAAAGAGGCACCGAACTGGTTTTTAGTTATCTTGGACATAAACGTTATTCATATACAATACCTGCAATAGGAAACACTAATATTATTTTTTTAAAGATTAAACTTGTGTCAGATACAATAATTTTAAACGAAATAACTATTTTTCCTTGGAAAACATACCAGCAATTTATTCAAGCTTTTTTAAATACTCATATTCCCGATGATGATTTATCAAGAGCAGAACGAAATATTGAAATTATGAAAAACCAGATGTATTTGTTAGAAACCGACGAAAGATTTCAATCTTCTTCTATAGCATATAAAATATCTCAAAATCAGATGGCATCTGCTTTATATTGGAAAGGTCAAACCCAACCACTTCAAATTTTTAATGTGATGGCATGGCAGGAATTTGTTAGATATTTACGTGAAGGAAAATTTAAAAATAATAGAAAGCAAAAAAATAAGGAAAATTAGAAAACAGGAATATCTTTATTTATTTTTAAACTGTCTTTTTTCATGTAAGGAATATTAATAAGTTGTCCGTTTTTATATTCGGCTTTAAGTTCTAATTGCCCGTTGTTTTTCCATAAAGTTAAATTTCCGTCATATTTGCCGAACTTGTACGTTATTTCGCTTTTTAATTGTCCGTTTTCGTACCAAGTTTTAGATATACCGTGTTCTTTTCCGTCAACGTAATAATCTTCGCTCATTTTTTGTCCGTTAGGATAATAAGTTACCCATGTTCCTTGTTCTAATCCGTTTTTGATATAGCCTTTTCGTTTTTCTTTACCGTTTTCATACCAGAAAATCCAGTATCCATCTTCGAGCCCCTTGGAATAGTATCCGGAAATTTCTTCTTGTCCGTTTTCGTGCCAAGTTTTAAAAACACCATTTTCATAACCTTCGTTATATACTACTTTCTTTTTTACATTGCCGTTTTCGTACCATGTAACCCACATTCCGTGTTCTTTATCGTTTTTATAATTAGCAGTTTGTTGTATTATTCCATTTTCGTACCATGTAATCCATTCTCCATGTTTTAGTCCTTCTTTGAAAAATTTTTGTTCTTTCTTTTTGCCGCTTTTATAGAATGTTATCTGTTGACCATTTAGTTTGTTATCTTTATAATATGAAATTGATTTAATTTTTTTATTATCGTACCATTCTTTTTTTATTCCTTCTTTTTTGCCTTTTATGTAGTTTTCTTCTATAAGCGAATCGCCCGAATTAGAAAATATAACTTGTCGTCCTTCACGAATTCCGTTAATAAATCGTAATTCTGCAACTTTTTTTCCTGTTTTACCAAATACATATGATACACCGTGAAGTTTTCCTTCTTTATAAAAGAAATGTTTTGATATTCCATCTATTTTAGTAGTGCATTTACCTGTATATGGTAAATTTCTTTTGTCTTTAGCAATACCATCAACATTCTTTAAATCATTACAATCACAAACATTTGTACATGCAAATAAGATTCCCAAAAGCATCATCAACAATGATATTATCATTTTATGATAAGTCATTTTTTTTGAGTTTCTTGTTTTTACGTATTATTTGAAAAAAAGTTGCAGAATAATTTGTTCAATTTTTTGTTTTATTAAGTTTGTAGGAAGTGGGCTATTATTTATTATTATGCAAAAAGCAATGGTTGTTTTTTTATCGGGATGAATATAACCAGCTAAACTTCTAACTTGTGTCATAGTTCCTGTTTTAGCTACGATTTTGCCTTTTGCAATAGATTTATCGAACATTTTTTTTAAAGTTCCAGTTTCTCCAGCAACGGGTAATGATTGATAAAATTGTTTTTTATAACTACTTTGGTTATACATAAATTCTAGGACGTTAACAAATTGTTGTGTACTAATTGCGTTAAACCTCGATAGGCCAGAGCCATCATATAATAGCATGTCTCCGGTATATTTTTGCCAGAAACGGTTTATGGCTTGATTTCCCATTTCGGGTGTTGTATTCTTGTACCTATGCCAGCCACATAAACGAGATATGTGTTCGGCAAAAAGATTAATACTATATAAATTGGTTTGATATACTATTTCGCTTAATTGTGGAGAATTATGAGTATGAAGAATAATGTATTTTTTGCTTGTATCGGGTAAATAATTATATTCGTAATATGAAAATGTAGTATCGCATACAATAATATTAGCTTTTAAAAGTCTGTTTTTTAGTTCAATAGCTGCTGTTTGTGCAGGATTCCTAATTGAACCACGAACTTCAAAACTGTCTTTGTTTTCTGGTATCATTCCAACGATAATAGACGTTGAATCGAATATGTCGCTGTATATAATGCTTTGGTCGTTTGTTATTTTTGAAGTTATAAGTTTATTATAAAGTTCTATTTTAACCGATGGTGGAAAAATATTTAATAGCTTAGCTTGATTGCTTGTATCTTTTGTAGAAAAAAACAAGCTATATTCATTATTGTATATAGACAATGCACAAGGAGTTGCACCGTAATAATTTGCTATGTCGCCAAAAACCCATGTTGAAATAGGTAAATTATATTGGAAAAAACTTGCATCGCCAATAACTCTGCCTGTAATTTGCTTAACACCTAATTTGTTTAATTTTATAACAAGTGAGTCGAAAGGATCGTTTTTTTGGTAATAATATTTAAAAAAAGGGCTGTACAATGTAGGATCGCCATATCCTTTTATAATAATGTCTCCGTATAATATGCTATCGTTAATTATACCGGTGTAACCAAGCTCTGTTTTAAATCTGAAGTTTGAACCTAATATATGTAGTCCAGCTGCTGTAGTGATAAGTTTTACAATTGAAGCAGGTGTAAGCCTGTAATGACCATTTACATCAAGCAAAATTTTATTGTTAATAATATCTTTTGCTGTAAATGCGACAATACTACCTTGCCACGAACTATCGTTAAACAATGAGTAAGCTTTTTTTATGTATATGCTATCGCCGCTTATTACTTGTGATAATGTTATTTGACTTTTTAAAATAAATATGATAAATAGCAACAAGTAATTGTTTTTATTGTAAAATTTCATTTTTTGCATGTAATACAAAAGTAATCAAATTTATTTCTATATAGATTAGTTTATTTAGAAAAATGTTTTGTAAAAATAATAACAGCAAATAATTATCTCAAAAGATTAAATAATCCATTTTTTGTAAGAACTTTACCTCCGTATGTTATAGCTTTTACAGTATAAGCGTATGTATCTGAATCTTGTTTTTTTCCTTTAAATGTTCCGTCCCATCCTTGTTGCAGATCATCTGTTTCAAATACGCATTGCCCCCAACGGTTAAATATTTTAAATTCAAGCAGTTGTTTTAATCCCCAACCTCTTACGTAAATGATATCGTTATTTCCATCTCCATTAGGTGTAAATGCTGTAGGAACATCTATAGTGAATTCTTCTCTAACTTCTATATGAACTGTTCCTATTACTTGAAAGCATCCCATTGTATCGGAAATCATTACTGTATATGTTGTTGATTGTAAAGGTTGAGCAATTGGGTTAGGACAATTTGTACAAGATAATCCATATGATGGTGACCACAAGTATGTTACGTTTTGACTTGATTGTGCCCATAAATTAACAATTTCGCCAATAATTATTGTTGTATCGTGGCTATTAGATAACGATGGTTCTTGTTGAACAAATACAAAAACAGAAGCAGAATTGCTACAACCATAAGTATCATAAATGGTAGCTGTATATGTTGTAGAACTATCGGGAGACGCATTAGGTGTGTATGAAGCTGGATTATCAAGCCCTTGCATAGGTTGCCAAATAATAGCATTTCCACCATTGGCATATAATTGAACACTGCTACCATGGCATATAGCGACATTCTGTCCTACTTGAATAGTTGGTAAAGGATATACAATAAATGGTTTTTTGATACTATCTTTGCATCCAATGTTACTTGTAATAGATAAAGTTATGTAAAATGTTTGTGTTGTATTTCCTGAGTTTTGGTATGTATGATTTTGTGGATTCATTGTATTATCGGTAGTTCCATCTCCAAAGTTCCATATATAGTCGTTAGCCCCTATGCTTTGATTGTTAAAAACAAGGGTTGCCGAGCCACAAGCAATGCTATCTGTCGAGCCATTTAATTGTGTATAAGTAAAGTTTGCCATTACTTGATGTACATAAAGAGTGTCAGTAGCATATTGACAACATGTAGCATCGCTACAATAAACAAGTGATGGGATAAAATAACCACTTGCAGGTACATAATTATATATGTGTTGTGTAGGTGCTGTATTTGAAGTAGTTCCGTCGCCGAAATCCCAATTGTATATGGTTATATTTTGTGGTTGCGTAACATTAAACTGTACTGTATCTCCTTTACAAATTATGTTATTGCTCATTGTTATTTGTGTATATGGTCCGCTTACAGTAATGAGAACTGAATCTTTGCTTTTACAACCAAATGATGTTGTAGCTTCAAGAACTAACCAGTATTGTCCGGGTAAAGTATAGCTATTTGTAGGTGTATGATTTGTTGATGTACCTCCATCTCCGAAAGTCCAATACCAAGTTGGATTATACATAGTATCTGTTAGATTAGTAATTGTTACGTTAAAGGGGTAACAGTTAGTATCGGTAGTTAACACAGTGAAATTGGCTGTAATATCTTGTATTTGTATGTAATTAGTTTGTGATATAGAATCATTACATCCAGGGCTGTTATTGGAGACGTAAAGTGTAACAGTATATTTTCCTGTATCTTGGTAAAAATGAGATGGGTTGGTTCCGTTATATATTGGGCTTCCATCTCCAAAATTCCACAGATATTGAGTAGCTCCTGCAACATTAGAAATAAAGTAAGCTGTATCGCCTAAACACAAGGTGTTATCAATTGCAGAGAAATTTGGTAATAAATCGTTAGCAAGAAAATATGAATTAACTTGCAAAGTATTTTGGCAACCAAGTGCATCAACAATAGTAAGATTTACGTTGTACCATCCTGGCATTACTATGTTAAAGGTTGGATTTTGGTCAGTAGAACTTAAAGAATATGGAGTAATTGACCATTGCCAGTGAACAATTGTTGTATCTGCTGTTGAAGAATCTACTAAAGAAAAATTATAAGGTATGCAAAAACTTAGAGGTTCGCCAATAAAAGCAGGATTTGGGTGAAAAACTCTAATATAAACAGAATCGGTATCGCTACAACCTATTGGATTATACATATAAACGTATGCCCAATAATTTGCAGATTGTTGTGGGAAATTATGTAAGATATTTGTACCTGTTGTTCCATCTCCATAATTAAATAAATATGAATTTATATCGAAATCTTGTGAACCTAAAATATTGAATAAAACATTTTGATAGCAAGTTGGGCTTTGAACAGTTAAATTAGCTTTTATGTCCCATATTTTTATAGACATTGTTTTTTCCCAAAAGCATCCAGCAGAATCGTTATAGGCTATAAATCTTATAGTGTAATTTTGATTTGATGGATATGTAAACCAACAAGTATCGTTGTATGCATAAACAGGATTAGGTAAAATAGTAGAATCTTCAAAAATTCCATCATTGTTCATATCCCAGTACCAACGGTTTGCTTGTTTTATAAAAGGCATAACAGCTCCAATAAGGTATGGATTATGACAGCCAACCATAACAGTGTCAATGTTATCGGTATAAGGTCCATTTAGAAAGAAAATGGAGTCAAGTTGTAAAGTTGTGCTACATCCATTTTGTTCTATAATATAAGTTAAAGAAATGTATCCATTTCCCTGAAAAATTATTTGCGGGTTTGCTTCATTAGAGCTTCCTACAACTAAGCTGCTATCATTCATAAAAATCCAAGTGTAGCTATCAATGTAATTAGAGTCTGTTGATAAGCTAATAAAATTCACTGTATCGTTAGCACAACCACCTGTATAATTATAAGAAATTTGTGGGTTTTGATGTTCACCTATTTGTATTTGAGTAGTATCAATAGCTGTACAACCTAAATTTGTTGTAATTGTTAGTAATATTACAAATGTTCCTGTATCATTATAGTTAATTGTAGGATTTTGAATGTTAGAATTTTGCCCATTTCCGAAATTCCAAGAGTAATTAGTTACAGTTGTGTTAGGATTACAGTTAATTGTTGGTGAAAAAGATACAGGTAATGGCTTACAACCTTGATTAGTAGAAACTTGTATTGTAACTTCGCAAAAGTCAACAATTATAGGACTAGGATTTGTATATGAACCAACACATCCGTATTGATCAGTTATTGTTAGTGAAACGTAGTAAGAACCTTCTTGTGTATATGTATAATTTGAAATCATTTGGTTAGATGTGTCGCTATTAGTTCCTGATACTCCAAAATTCCAATGATAATATGAACCTGTTTGATTATTAGGTGTAAATGTAATTGGGTTTCCACAAGAGAAATAAGAATTTGGTGTAAATTGTGCATTAGGTGGTGTCCTAACTACAATGTTCATAGTTGCTGTGTCCTGACATTGAGTTCCAGGAGCAGCTATTAACATAACTGTATATGTGCCAGGATTAGAATAAGAATATGTTGGGTTTGATAATGTACTAGAACCACCGTCACCAAAACTCCATAAAGCTGTTGTTCCTGATAGGTTAGTGAATTGTATTAGTTGATTTGGACATACTGTATCGTTGGGAGAAACAGTAAAATTTGCATTTATTTGACTTATGTTGATGTAATTTTGGATGGTTAGGCTATCTTTACAACCGTATTGATTAGTAACAACTAAAGTTACAGTGTATGAACCATTTTGTGTATATGTATGTGATGGATTTTGTGATGTGGAAGTAGTTCCATCTCCAAAATGCCAGAGATAAGTTAAAGTTCCCATTCCTGAACTTTGATTGGTAAAATTAACATTGAATGGTGCTGTACAACTAGATGTATAATTTGCTGTAAAAGAAACTGTAGGTTTTGAAGAAGCAATAACGGCATTAGGTATGGTAATGTTTCCTTTACAACCGTTTGTATCAATAACTTGTAATGATACATTATATGTACCAGTTTGTGTATAACTTGTTGTTGGATTTTGCAAAGTAGAACTGTTTCCGTTTCCAAAATTCCATAGATATGAGTTAATTGGTGCATCGCCGAGTGTGGAAGTATTTGTGAAGTTAATAGAAAAAGGTACACATCCATAATTTGGTGGTCCTACAGTAAAATTTGCTTGTGGATTTCTAAAAACTGTAATGTAGTTAATTTTAATAATAGAATCTGTGTGTGTACCATTGGTAACAATAAGTTTTACGGTATAAGTTCCAGGGTTAACGTAATTTGCTGTAGGGTTTTGTAAATTTGATGAATTTCCATTGCCAAAATCCCAAATATATGTCAAATTGCCAGTTCCGGTTGATTGATTAATAAAATTTACAACCAATGGGGCACAACCTTTTGTAACATTTGAAGTGAAATTGGCTTGTACTTGTGAGTAAGCAATTTGATTAATAAATAAGATAGCTATAAAAACTAATGTTTTCATTTATAATGAAATATCTTGTAAAAATACAAAAAAAAACAAAATGTTTTACAAAAGTATATCATTTTTTTCTAAAATATATCTCAATTGGTACTCCTTCAAAGTTGTATTCTTTTCTTATACAATTTTCAATAAAACGTTTATATGGTTCGCGAACGTATTGTGGTAAATTACAGTATAAAGCAAAGGAAGGATATACAGTTGGTAATTGTGTTACATATTTTATGCGTATGTATTTCCCTTTATATGTGGGAGGTGGTGAGTTTTTAATAATTTCGAGAAGGTAATCATTTAGTTTATGTGTAGCAATTCTTTGTTTTCTATTATTATAAACTTCAATAGCTTTTTCTAATACTTTAAAAATTCTTTGTTTTTCTATTACAGATGTAAAAATTATTGGTACATCAATAAAAGGTGCTATTCTTTTTTTTATGTAATCTTCATATTCTTTTGCTGTTTTGTGATTTTTTTCTAATAAATCCCATTTGTTTACAACAAATACAACTCCCTTATTATTTCTTTGTATTAGTCCAAAAATATTTATGTCTTGTGCTTGTATTCCTTCGCTTGCGTCAGTAAGTAATATGCAAACATCTGAATGTTCAATTGCTCTTATTGTTCGCATAATTGAATAAAATTCAATATTATCTTTAAATTTTTGTTTTTTACGTAGTCCTGCTGTGTCAATTAAAAAGAACTCCATACCATATTTATTGTACTTGGTGTAAATAGCATCGCGTGTGGTTCCTGCAATAGGAGTAACAATATTTCTTTCTTCTCCAATTAATAAATTAACTAATGACGATTTTCCTACATTAGGGCGACCTACAATAGCTATTTTAGGGATATTTTTATCGGTTGTATCAATTTTTTTATCTGGTAAGAGTTCTACAATTCTATCGAGTAGTTCGCCAGTGCCACTTCCGGTTATTGCTGAAATAGAATAGACTTCTCCAAGCCCTAAACGGTAATATATGTGTGTGTCGTAGATTTTATCAAATGTATCTATTTTGTTGGCAACGAGCAATATATTTTTGTTTGATTTCCTTAAAATATTAGCTATAGAATCATCTAAATCTGTAATATCAGATGTTCCATCAACTAAGAATAAAATTACGTCGGCTTCATCTAAAGCAATGTGTATTTGTTTATTTATTTCTTTCTCGAAAACGTCGTCAGAATTTTGAATATATCCACCGGTATCAACTACGGTAAAATATTTTCCTTGCCATTCGCAGGTTCCGTAATGACGATCGCGTGTTGTTCCTGGTGTGTTATCAACAATAGCATCACGACTTTCAGTTAAACGATTAAATAATGTTGATTTACCAACATTTGGTCTTCCTATTATAGCCACTATTCCACTCATAAGTCTATTTTTGAATATAACCTAGGCGTTTTAACCATTTTAAATCGTTACGCCAATTTTTTAAGGTTTTTACTTTTAGTTCGAGATATATTTTTGTATTTAAAAATTTTTCAATTTCTTTTCGTGCTTCTGTTCCTAATTCTTTAATTGCTTTACCTTTTTCTCCAATGATAATTCCTTTTTGACTCTCGCGTAAAACGTATATAGTAGCAAAAATTTTTGTAATATTTTCTTCTTCCAAAAAGTTGTCTATAATTACTTCGGTAGAATATGGTATTTCTTGTTTATAAAGATAAAATATTTTTTCGCGAATAAATTCACTAACAAAAAAGCGGATATTTCTGTCGGAAATATCTTCTGTATTAAAATAAGGTGGATGTATGGGCAATAGTTCTTCTATTATGTCGAGAATAGTTTTTAAATTGAATTGATAAAGTGCAGAAATGGCAACAACTTTAGCCTCTGGCAATAAGTTTTTCCATTGTTTTACTAGCAATTCTAATTCTTCTTGATTTTTTAATATATCTATTTTGTTTATAACTAGTATTATAGGAATTTTTATATTTTTAATTATATCAGGAATTTCTGGTTTTTCATCAACAGAAGTAAGATAAAGAAGTATATCAGCATCTTCTAGTGCTTCGTCAATTGCTTCTTTCATAAGTTCTTGAAGCTTATATTTAGGGTTAAGTATTCCAGGGGTATCTGAAAAAATTATTTGCATTGATTCAGTTGTATAAAATGCTTTAATACGATGGCGAGTTGTTTGAACTTTAGGGCTTGTTATACATAATTTTTCGCCTAATAGAGCATTTAATAACGAAGATTTTCCTACATTGGGGTTGCCAATAATATTAACAAAACCTGCTTTAAACATTAATTTATTTTATTTACAAAGTTAGTTAAAAGGGGAATATAAAATAATAAAAAATGAAAATAACTTTATAAAGCTGCCATTTGCAAATCGTAGTTTACTTGAAATTCTAGTTTACCTTTCTCGTTATACCAATTCCACAAACCTTTTCTAAATCCAAGATGATATATTCCCATTGTTCTAATTGTTCCGTTCTCGTACCAATTTTTGTATATACCATGTTTTATTCCATTGAAGTATTCTTGTATAAATTTAATTTGACCATGCTTATAATATTCAACGCATTTATGATTGGGCTTAATTTGTAATGATGTTTGAAGTGTATCAGTATCATTATTTTCTTGTTCTATTTGTTTTGAATTGCATGTCCAAAGCAAAATTAGACTTAAAGAAAACAATAAATATTTCATTTTATGATTTTTTTCAAAAATAATCATAAAAGTTCAAAAATACAAATTTTTTAAATAATTGTTTGACCAAAATTAATTGTTAGTAGTTTTTTTTATTTTAAGTAATATAACAATTTGATTTAGTTGTGTTTAAAAAGAAAAAGCTGCCAAACGGCAGCTTTTTTTAAATTATTTAAATTTGATACTTATTTATTAGGAATTCTCATGCTATAAAACGATCTCCATACAAATATTAAAGCAACTACAAAGAATATGTAACCGATGTAAGGTGCAATTGTTCTAAAATCTGGTGCTATTGCTATTTCCATAGCTAATAATCCGAACAATGTGGTAAATTTAATAATTGGATTAAGTGAAACACTGGATGTATCTTTGAATGGGTCTCCAACTGTATCTCCAACAACTGTTGCTGCATGTAATTCTGTACCTTTTTCTTTTAGGTCAACTTCAACAACTTTCTTTGCATTGTCCCATGCACCACCAGCATTTGCCATGAATACAGCTTGGAAAAGTCCGAAAACTGCTATGGATATTAGATAACTTACAAAAAACGAAGCTGCTGCTGTTGTTGTTACATCGCCAACACCTGATGGTGCAGATATAAAAGCAAAAGCTAATGCAAAAGAGAATATTGCAATAAAAATGTTAATCATTCCTTTTTGAGCGTATTGTGTACATATTTTAACAACTTCTTTAGAGTTTTCTGTCGATGCTGTAAGGCTTGCATTAGGGTCAAGATTTATATTCTTTTTAATATATTCAACAGCGCGATATGCCCCTGTAGTAACAGCTTGAATAGATGCTCCTGTAAACCAGTAAATAACAGCGCCACCAGCAATAAAACCCAATATTGACCATGGATTTAGAATGTTTAAAATTTGTTCTGGTTCAATTCCAAGAACATTTTTAATAACTAAAATAAGCGAGAAAATCATTGTTGTTGCGCCTACTACGGCTGTGCCTATAAGTACAGGTTTAGCAGTTGCTTTAAAGGTATTTCCAGCTCCGTCGTTAGCTTCAAGATAGTGTTTTGCTTTTTCAAAATCGGGTTTAAAGCCAAAATCTTTTTCTATTTCTTCGCTAATATTCGGACGAGACTCTATAAGTGATAGTTCGTAAATTGATTGAGCGTTGTCTGTAACAGGTCCATAGCTATCTACAGCAATAGTTACGGGTCCCATTCCCAAAAATCCGAATGCAACTAAACCAAAGGCAAATACAGATGGATATATCATGAAAGTATCTAATCCATAATTGCTTGCAATATATGCTATAAACATAAGCACAATGAATACAATGCCTTGCCAGAAAGCACTAAAGTTACCAGCAACAATTCCTGATAAAATGTTTAGTGAAGAACCTCCTTCGCGAGAAGCTCTAACAACTTCGTTTACGTGTTTAGATTTTGGGCTGGTAAAAATCTTGGTAAATTCTGGTATTAAAGCCGCACCAATTGTACCGGAACTAATAATGATAGATAAAATTATCCATAAATTTTCTTGTATTGTTCCTAATACAGAACCAGGTCCAATTAAGAAATAACTTGCAATAAATGTTGCTATAATAGAAAATATTGATGTTATCCAGACCAAATTTGTTAATGGGACTTCAAAATCTAAGTCATCTGCATTTGAATACTTTATTTTTGAGAAGAAACGGTTAATCCAGAACGAAAATACAGATGTTACTACCATAAGAATACGCATTGCAAAAATCCAGGTTAACAATTCCATTTGGTATTGTACATCTGTTACGGCTAAAACAATGAATGAAATAAGAGCAACACCAGTAACACCATAAGTTTCAAATCCATCTGCTGTAGGACCTACACTATCACCAGCATTGTCGCCTGTGCAATCGGCTATTACACCTGGGTTACGTGGGTCATCTTCTTTAATGTTGAAAACTATTTTCATTAAGTCGCTACCAATATCTGCTATCTTAGTAAATATACCACCAGCAATACGTAATGCACTTGCACCAAGTGATTCGCCAATAGCAAAACCTACAAAGCTAGCACCTGCATATTCACGAGGTACAAAAAGCAATATTATAAGCATCATAATAAGTTCGACAGAAATTAACATAACGCCAATACTCATTCCGGCATCTAAGGGAATATTTAATAATTTTAATGGCTTGCGTTCTAATGCTGCAAATGCCATTCGACTATTAGCTAACGTATTCATTCTTATTCCGAACCAAGCTACAACATATGAGCCAAGTATTCCTATTATTGTCCATAATAAAATGAGAATTATACCACCAAAAGAGCTTTGTTGCAAATATCCAAAATAAAAGGTAATAATTGCTGCAATTATTAAAAACAATAGTGTTAAAAAACGTCCTTGTTGAATTAAATATGTTCTACAGGTTTGAAAAATTACATTTGCAACTTCGAGCATTGATGAATGTGCTTTGTATTTTTTTACTTTCAAAAATTGGTATAAACCAAATAACATACCAAGTACAGTAATTATCAAGCCAATCATTAATAGGTGATTTTGATTAGATGATAATTCGGGGATTTTTAAATTGGCATCACCTCCGCCAAACATCAAGAATGGGCTAAACAACAGCCCTAAGATTAAAGCATTTCTTTTCATAATCTATTATAATTTAAACTAATCTTCAAAAAAATATGTTTTAAAACAAAATTTTTGGCAAAAGTAATGTTTTTTTCCAAGATATTTAATTTAGCACAAAAAATATTTTTTCTTTATTTATTTTATAGAATAATTAACGTATAAATTCAATTGTTAAAATTGTAAAAAAATAAAAAAGGAGGCATTAAATTTCCTCCTTTAATGTTTTATTTATATAGTTTAAGATAAGAGGCTAACAGCAAGTATTAGTTTTTAGAAAACTCTTTTTTTTTATAAATTCATTTAAAATTTGCTCTAGATTTGGAGTACCAATTTCTTGTAATTCGTATCCTACAGTTACGTGTGGTTTGGTAATTCTAATAATTCTACTTAAATCGATAGGTGTAGCTATTACGAGAACGTCGAATGGTGTATTTTCTATGGTTCGCTCTAAATCTGCCATTTGTTCTTTTCCGTAGCCCATTGCTGGTAGTAGTGTTCCTATATTGGGATAAGTTTTAAATGTATCGGCAATTTTTCCAACAGCATAATTTCTTGGATCAACTAATTCTATTGCACCATACTTTTGTGCGGCAACAGTACCTGCACCTATTCGCATATGTCCGTGTGTTAATGTTGGACCATCTTCAACAACAAGTACACGTTTGCCTCTAATAAGTTCGGGTTTGTCAACTGTAATTGGAGACGCTGCTTCTACAATAATAGCTTTAGGATTAATTTCCCTTAAATTATTGCGAACAATGTTTATGTTTTCTAACGATGCACTATCTATTTTATTTATAACTATAACATCGGCCATACGTGCAACAGTTTCTCCTGGATGATAGCTTAATTCGGCACCTGGTCGTAATGGGTCTGCTACTCCAACCATTAAATCGGGTTTGAAGAATGGGAAATCGTTATTTCCGCCATCCCAAAGGATTACATCACAACCGTTAGGGTCGTCTTCAGCAGCGCGTAGTATGGCTTCATAATCAACACCTGCATATATAACATTTCCGCGTTTAACATGAGGTTCGTATTCTTCCATTTCTTCTATTGTGCAGTTATGATATTTAAGATCTTCTACTGATGCAAATCGCTGTACTTTTTGCTTAACTAAGTCGCCGTATGGCATTGGGTGACGAACAGCAACCACTTTAAGACCTAATTTCATAAGAATTTCTATAATTCGGCGCGATGTTTGACTTTTTCCGCATCCTGTTCTTGTAGCACCAACTGCTATTACTGGTTTACTTGATTTTAGCATAGTATCGTTAGGTCCAAGTAGCATATAACTTGCTCCTGCAGCCATAACCGTTGAACCTATATTCATTACTTGCTGATGAGACACATCGCTATATGCAAAAACACTGATATCTACTTTTAATTCTTTTATTAGTTTTGGTAAGTCAGATTCGTTGTAAATAGGAATACCATCAGGGTATAGGTCTTCGCCAGCTAATTCTTTAGGATACTTACGTCCATCAATATCAGGTATTTGAGTTGCAGTAAAGGCAACAACATTGTAATTAGCATTTCCGCGAAAATACACATTAAAGTTATGAAAATCGCGTCCTGCTGCCCCAATGATAATAACATTTTTTCTATTCATAAAATGATAAATTGATTTTTCGGAGTGCAAAGGTAATGATTAGAATTTTATTAAAAAAAGTAATTTATTAACATTCTAAAAGTTTTGATGAAATTACTTATTTCTTTGATTTTGTATAATTTTTGTTTGTTCATGTAAAATTATTTTGTTAATAACTTATTGAGTTCTTTGCAAGGTTATTAACATATAAATATTTGATTGTTAATAAATTGTTGTGTTTTTATTTTGAAATAATTGATTTATCAATTATTTTATGGATATGAAAATCAAAAATTCAGGTAATATGACTTTTTTCGAAGCTTATTTTGGTCATTATAAGACTCGTAGGAGTGAATCTTTTTAAAAAGTAAACGAAGTAATAGATTGGAGTGCACTAGAACGTGAAATAGATAAAGTATATAAGAGAGGTCAAAGTGTAGATGGTCGTCCTGCGTATAGAGGCATA
>Ga0308407_1000350_pt1 | contig 35318 bp, 35 predicted proteins | sample HotsprSampleMSe2_FD_203476 | JGI IMG/M metagenome (GOLD analysis project Ga0308407, IMG submission 203476) | Hot spring phototrophic mat microbial communities from Mushroom Spring, Yellowstone National Park, Wyoming, United States - 20060911_MSe2 ...
TCTTTAACCGCAAACTGGCCGACTGGCTGGTCTTCTACAACGCCGAGCGCCCCCACCATTCCCTCAGCCAGCAATCTCCGTTATCATTCCTCCTGGAACATCAACCCGAGTGCCAAAGGTACTGGACCCATACATGATTTTGCATCAATAATTATGAATGCGGTACACTTGCCGTATCGCGACGATCGCGGTGATCGACGGGCAAAGACGCGACCGAAGGTCGGCAACGATGCGGCAGCGTCGATCTCGCGCGATGTCGCGACATGGCCACCGATGCGACCAGGTCTGTTCAGCTGCAGCCATCCTGCGGTGGGGCTTGCGTGTCGGATGTTCCCGAGAATTTGAGGAGAAGCAATATGAACGTACCATCTCCCGGTGCCCGTTTCCGCGAGGCACTCCGTCAAGAGGTGCCCCTGCAGATCGTGGGCACGATCAACGCCAACCATGCTTTGCTAGCCAAGCGCGCGGGCTACCGGGCGATCTATCTTTCGGGAGGCGGTGTGGCGGCCGGTTCGCTGGGGATGCCAGACTTGGGCATCAACACGCTGGACGATGTTCTGGTCGACGTGCGTCGCATCACGGACGTGTGCGATCTGCCGCTCCTGGTGGATATCGACACAGGCTTCGGACCTAGCGCTTTCAATATCGCTCGCACGATCAAGAGTCTCATCAAGCTAGGCGCTGCGGCCTGCCATATCGAAGATCAGGTCGGCGCCAAGCGGTGTGGACATCGCCCGGGCAAGGATATCGTTTCCGTACAAGAGATGGCCGATCGTGTCAAAGCGGCGGCGGACGCGAAGACTGATCCTGATTTTTTTCTGATTGCGCGTACGGATGCCATCGCTGTCGAGGGCGTCGATGCTGCCATCGAGCGAGCCATTCGCTATGTCGAAGCAGGGGCTGATGGCATCTTTGCCGAGGCTGCAATCGACCTGCCAACATATCAGCGGTTCGTCGATGCTGTCAGGGTGCCGGTGTTGGCCAACATTACCGAGTTCGGCAAGACGCCACTATTTACCGTAGAGGAATTGCGCGCGGTAGGTATTCGGATGGCGCTCTATCCCCTGTCTGCTTTTCGCGCCATGAACAAAGCGGCCGAGACGGTATACCATGCCATCCGTCGCGATGGCACGCAAAAGAACGTGCTTGAGCTCATGCAAACCCGTGAAGAGCTTTACGAGCGGATTGGCTACTACGAGTATGAGCAGCGGCTTGACGCGCTCTTTTCAGCATCTCGTCAGTGATGCCCAACCCTGACACGCCCGCCATTTCGTTTCAATCTTTGCCCCACCTTTTGGAGTTTCCCATGGCCGCTACATCCGCTACCGTTGGTTTCAAACCGAAAAAATCCGTCGCCCTGTCCGGCACTGTGGCTGGCAATACCGCTTTGTGCACCGTGGGCCGCACGGGCAATGATTTGCATTATCGTGGTTATGACATCCTTGATATCGCTGAGACTTGCGAATTCGAGGAAATTGCCTATCTACTCGTGCATGGCAAGTTGCCCAACGTGGCAGAGTTGACTGCATACAAAGCCAAGCTCAAATCGTTGCGTGGCATACCCGCGGCAGTCAAGACGGTGTTGGAGCAGCTGCCACCTTCCGCCCATCCGATGGATGTGATGCGCACGGCCGTTTCGGTACTGGGTTGTGTGGCGCCCGAGAAAGACGATCACAATCATCCGGGGGCGCGTGATATCGTGGACAAGCTCATGTCGAGCCTCGGATCGATGCTTTTGTATTGGTATCACTACAGTTACAATGGTAAACGTATCGATGTCGAGACGGATGATGACACGATTGGAGGTCATTTCTTGCATCTGCTGCATGGCCGTGTACCTAGTGAACTCTGGGTTCGCAGCATGCACACATCTCTCATTCTCTATGCCGAGCACGAGTTCAACGCTTCGACGTTCACCGCGCGCGTGATCGCGAGTACGGGTTCGGATATGTACTCCTGCATCTCAGGAGCCATAGGTGCACTTCGTGGCCCGAAACACGGGGGTGCCAACGAAGTGGCTTTCGAGATCCAAAAGCGATACGACTCTGCTGATGAGGCGGAAGCTGACATTCGTCGCCGTGTAGAAAACAAGGAGGTCATCATCGGTTTTGGGCATCCTGTCTACACGGTCAGCGATCCTCGAAACAAGGTGATCAAAGAAGTTGCTCGACGGTTGTCGGCGGACGCGAACAATATGAAAATGTTCGAAATTGCTGAGCGCCTGGAGTCGGTGATGTGGGATATCAAGAAAATGTTTCCCAACCTCGACTGGTTCTCCGCCGTAAGTTATCACATGATGGGTGTTCCAACATCGATGTTTACTCCCTTGTTCGTGATTGCGAGAACGTCGGGGTGGGGTGCTCACGTCATCGAACAGCGCATCGATGGAAAGATTATTCGGCCCAGCGCAAATTACACCGGGCCCGAGCATCGAGAATTTGTTCCACTTCGTGAGCGCGCGTGATTCGAAAGATACGATCATGAATATCGCCTACCGCAAACCATTGCCTGGTACGTCACTCGATTATTTCGACGCCCGCGAGGCGATCGAAAACATCCAGCCTGGTGCTTACGAGAAATTGCCGTACACTTCCCGAGTGCTGGCAGAGAACCTCGTGCGCCGTTGTGATCCCGAGATCTTGTCGGAATCCATCAAGCAACTGATCGAGCGGCGCCGCGATCGGGACTTTCCCTGGTATCCAACTCGGGTCGTTTGTCATGACATACTTGGGCTAACGGCGCTGGTAGATCTGGCCGGTTTGCGCGATGCGATTGCTGCGGCCGGCGGTGATCCAGCCTTGGTCAATCCGGTAGTGCCGGTGCAATTGGTCGTGGATCACTCCCTGGCAGTCGAGCATGGCGGCTTCGACCCGGACGCTTTTCGCAAAAACCGAGAGATCGAGGACCGTCGCAATGCAGACCGCTTTCACTTTATCAACTGGGCCAAGCACGCGTTTCAAAATGTGGACGTGATTCCTGCGGGAAACGGCATCATGCACCAGATCAATCTGGAGAAGATGTCGCCCGTGATTCACGCGCAGGGAGGTGTCGCGTTCCCGGATACGTTGGTGGGCACCGACAGTCATACGCCGCACGTGAACGCGCTAGGGGTGATTGCGATTGGTGTGGGTGGCCTCGAAGCTGAGAATGTGATGCTCGGCCGCGCTTCATGGATGCGGCTGCCGGAAATCGTGGGCGTGGAGCTCAAGGGCCGTCCAGGCCGGGGCATCACCGCGACCGACATCGTGCTCGCGCTGACAGAATTCCTGCGCAAGCAGAAGGTCGTGGGAGCATACCTCGAGTTCTACGGGGAAGGCGCGGCAAGCCTCACCCTCGGAGACCGTGCGACCATCTCCAATATGGCGCCGGAATACGGTGCAACTGCTGCGATGTTTTCAATCGACCAGCAGACGCTCGACTACCTCAAACTCACTGGCCGCAGCGACGAGCAGATCAAATTAGTCGAAATCTACGCGAAGACTGCGGGATTGTGGTCAGACAGTTTGTGCAACGCCGAGTACGAGCGTGTATTGACTTTCGATCTCTCCAGCGTCGTGCGCAACATGGCAGGGCCGTCGCATCCACATGCTCGCTTGGCAACGACCGATCTGACGCCCAAGGGCATCGCCAGACCGTGGGAAGAGATCCCTGGACGCATGCCAGATGGGGCGGTGATCATCGCAGCCATCACGAGCTGCACCAACACGAGCAATCCGCGCAACGTGATCACGGCGGGGCTTTTGGCGCGCAACGCGAACCGTTTGGGTCTCACCCGCAAACCATGGGTCAAGACCTCGCTGGCGCCTGGTTCGAAAGCCGTGGCGCTCTATCTCGAGGAAGCAGGCCTAAAAGAAGAGTTGGAGAAGCTGGGCTTTGGCATCGTTGGTTTCGCCTGTACGACGTGTAATGGCATGTCTGGTGCGCTGGACCCGAGCATCCAGCAGGAAATCATCGACCGTGACCTATACGCCGTGGCCGTTCTCTCAGGTAATCGCAATTTCGACGGACGCATTCACCCTTATGCAAAGCAGGCGTTCCTGGCATCGCCACCGCTTGTGGTGGCATATGCAATTGCGGGCACCATCCGTTTCGATATCGAGCGGGACGCCTTTGGTACCACGCCAGATGGTAGGCCTATAACGCTGAAGGATCTTTGGCCCTCGGACGAGGAGATCGACGCAATCGTGCAGGACTGCGTCAAGCCCGAACACTTTCGTCGCGTCTATATCCCAATGTTTGAGCGTAAAGAGGGGGGCGAAGCTCGGGTCAAGCCACTATACGACTGGCGACCGCAGAGCACCTATATTCGCCGTCCCCCTTATTGGGACAAGGAGGGTATAGGCGCGTTAGCCGCCAGACCGCGCACCCTTAAGGGTATGCGCCCGCTTGCGGTGCTGGGCGACAACATTACCACCGATCATATTTCGCCGTCCAACGCTATTCTACCCGATAGCGCTGCAGGTGAATATTTGGCCAAAATGGGCTTGCCGGAGGAGGACTTCAACTCGTATGCGACTCACCGGGGTGATCACCTGACCGCCATGCGCGCCACTTTCGCCAATCCAACACTCAAGAACGAGATGGTCGTGGTCGACGGCAAGATCCTGCAAGGCTCGTACGCGCGTGTCGAACCAGACGGAAAGATCATGCGCATGTGGGAGGCGATCGAAACCTACCTTGGCCGCAGGCAGCCGCTCATCATCATCGCGGGTGCCGATTATGGTCAAGGCTCCTCGCGCGATTGGGCAGCCAAAGGTGTACGTCTGGCAGGCGTCGAGGCGATCGTCGCCGAAGGATTCGAGCGCATTCACCGCACTAACCTCATTGGTATGGGTGTATTACCACTGGAGTTCAAGCCTGGGACGACACGACTGACGCTCGGCATCGACGGCACGGAGATCTTTGATGTGATCGGTGAGCGCAAGCCGCGCGCCGACCTCAACCTCGTCATCCACCGCAGGAATGGCGAAAGGCTGCAAGTGCCCGTCACCTGTCGACTGGACACGGCCGAGGAGGTGTCGATTTATGAGGCGGGTGGGGTGTTGCAGCGCTTTGCACAGGATTTTATCGAGGCGCATCTGGCGGCCTCGTAAAATCAATGGAGTATCGATAATGTCAACCGCATCTCAGATCCGAATTCCCGCCACCTATATGCGTGGAGGTACGAGTAAAGGCGTATTTTTTAGACTGGAAGACTTGCCGCAGCACTGTCAAGTCCCCGGACAAGCGCGTGATAAATTTCTAATGCGCGTGATCGGAAGCCCTGACCCCTATGGTAAGCATATCGATGGAATGGGTGGGGGTACGTCTAGTACCAGTAAGGTGGTGATCGTTAGCAAGAGTGCGCATCCGGATCATGATGTCGATTATCTTTTCGGGCAGGTCTCGATTGATCAACCCTTTATTGACTGGAGTGGTAACTGCGGTAATCTGTCTTCGGCCGTCGGACCGTTCGCTATCTCGAGAGGCTTGATCGACTCGGCAAGAATACCGCACGACGGATTTTGTACTGTGCGCATCTGGCAGGCCAATATCAGAAAAACTATCATTGCCAACGTGCCGATCACCGACGGTCGGGTGCAGGAAACCGGTGATTTTGAACTCGACGGGGTTGCTTTTCCTGCTGCGGAAGTGCAGCTCGAGTTTCTGGAGCCAACTGCCGAAGAAGGTGCAGAAGGCGCCATGTTTCCGACGGGGCATGTGGTCGACGATTTGGAGGTACCCGGAGTCGGCACGCTCAAGGCAACATTGATCAATGCCGGTATTCCGACGATCTTTGTCAACGCAGCCGACGTCGGTTACACCGGCACCGAGCTGCAGGACGAAATCAACGGCGATCTGAAGGCGCTCGCCTTATTCGAGACGATTCGTGCCTACGGAGCCGTGCGCATGGGATTGATTGCGCATGTGGACGAGGCGGCCAAACGTCAGCATACGCCGAAGGTTGCATTCATTGCCCCCCCGCGATCGTACGTTGCCTCTAGTGGCAAAATAGTGCGCGCCGAAGACATCGACTTGCTCGTGCGTGCCCTGTCGATGGGCAAACTTCATCATGCGATGATGGGCACGGCGGCGGTAGCGATTGGCGCAGCCGCTGCCGTTCCCGGTACTCTCGTCAACCTCGTGGCAGGCGGTGGCGCTAGATCATCCGTCCGGTTCGGTCACCCATCTGGTACGCTGCGCGTCGGGGCCGAGGTCAGCCAGAGTGATGGGCAGTGGAGAATCACCAAAGCCGTGATGAGCCGCAGCGCTCGCATTCTGATGGAAGGCTGGGTGCTGGTGCCCGCAGACACGTTTTGAGAAAACCGTTTCTGGTCGTCAGCGCTTCACAGATTGTTTTTGAGCCCGAGGGTATGCTTGCTAAGTCCTGATACGCTACGAAGAATAGAGATGTCGACTGTGTGGCGGCGCCACCGGATCGAGGTGCTCTGTGTTGCAGAGGGTCGCGTCGTGGTCAAGGGGAAGCGCCCACCGCGGTCGGCGGCACGCTTTTGGCTGATGTCCTCGCTGGCGCGTGTTGTGCGCCACCCGCTACTGCGCCCGGTACCGGCGCCGGGTGGTGCCGCTGCGCAAGCGACCGAGGTGCGGCGACTGCAGGCGCTGGCCCGCAGCGGGGTGCCCGTGCCTGCGGTGCTGCATCAAGCACCAGACTTCATCGTGTTGTCGCATGTGGACGGCGTGCTGTTGAGCGCCCTGTTGACCGACACGCCGGAGGTGGCGCTGCCGGCGTTTGAACGTGGGCTGCGCGGCCTGGCGCAGGTTCATGCTGCGGGTCAGTACCTGAGCCAGGCGTTCGCGCGCAATATGTTGCTGTCCGATCCAGGGGTGGTCTATCTGGATTTCGAGGACGATCCGTTGGAGGTCATGTCACTGGCGGATGCCCAGGCCCGGGATTGGCTGACCTACTTCTTGTCGGCGCTGTGGTGTGTGAACGTGCCACGCGCACAGGTGCTTCAGGCGTGGTCCGATGTGCAGGCCAGCATCTCGGTGGAGGTGCGCCAACGTATCGACGGCGCCATCGAACGCTTGGCTTGGTTGCGCCACTTGCCCAATCGCCGCGATCCCTGGGGGCGCGACATCATCAGTCTGCAGGCGCTGGCCGATTTTTTGACGGATTGGCACAGCTCGCACTCCGTTTCATCCTAGGAGCTCATCATGCAATAGATTCTCGAACAGCTCGAGCGCAAGCGCGCCGCTGCCCGCCAAGGCGGGGGGCAAAAGCGCATCGACGCCCAACACGCCAAGGGCAAGCTTGCCGCGCGCGAGCGCATCGAAGTGTTGCTCGACGAGGGCACCTTCGAGGAATGGGACATGTTCGTCGTGCACCGCTGCACCGATTTCGGCATGGCGGACCAGAAGATTCCGGGTGACGGTGTCGTGACCGGCTACGGCATGATCAACGGGCGGTTGGTATTCGTGTTCAGCCAGGATTTCACCGTCTTTGGTGGTGCGCTGTCGGAGGCGCATGCCAAGAAGATCTGCAAGATCATGGACCAGGCGATGAAGGTCGGCGCGCCGGTGATCGGCCTCAACGACTCGGGCGGCGCGCGCATCCAGGAGGGTGTGGCGTCGCTGGGGGGCTACGCCGAGGTGTTCCAGCGCAACGTGCTGGCCTCGGGCGTGATTCCACAGATCAGCGTCATCATGGGCCCGTGCGCGGGGGGCGCGGTGTACTCGCCGGCCATGACCGACTTCATCTTCATGGTCAAAGACACGTCGTACATGTTCGTCACCGGCCCCGAAGTGGTCAAGACCGTTACACACGAGGAGGTCACCGCCGAGGAGTTGGGCGGCGCTGGCACGCACACCATGCGCAGTGGCGTGGCCGACCGCGCCTTCGACAACGACGTCGAGGCGCTGTTGATGGTGCGGCGTCTGGATTGTCCAACCCCTTTTTGTAAATTCCTGAGCCGGCGGACATGACAATAGGGTTATGGGTTGAGCTTGAGATAGACCTTGCCGGTCATCCATTCGTCGTCGAGTTCGGCAAGAAGGGCCGAGACCAGACGCAGGCAGGAATCGGGTTTGGGGAAGATGCTGGCGACCCGTGTGCGTCGTCGCAGTTCCCGGTTGATGCGTTCCAGCCCGTTGGTGGTGCGCAGGCGCACGCGGTGGGCGGCGGGGAAGTCGAAGACCGTCAGACTTTCCGGGACGGCAACTTCTGAACCGCCCCGGGTTTCGAGGAGGCCTGTTGGCTTGAGTCAGACTGGGTTGGTCTGACGGTCAAGTTGGCTGCTTGGGTCTTTGGATTTTCTCTCTTCCAGCCCCCCGCAGGGGCCGCCGGAGGCCCCCCGTTTGGGCCATGTACTCATGGTTCAATCCTCCTGCGGCGCGGCCTGCGCGGCGAGCTTGGTTGTGGATGAAGCCGTCCCGCGCTCGCGCCAGTAGTTCGCCTCGGCCTCGACCGGCGGGATGTAGCCGATCGGTTCGAGCAACCGCCGGTTGTGGACCACGACACCCATTCCAGCGTTGCCAGTTCGACCGCTTCGCGGGTCTTCCACGGCCCGCGCCGGTGGATGAGCTGGGCCTTGTACAGCCCGTTGATGGTCTCGGCCAGCGCGTTGTCGTCGCTGTCGCCGGTGCTGCCTAGCGACGGCTCGATGCCCGCCTCGGCGAGCCGCTCGCTGTAGCGGATCGAGACGTACTGCGAACCGCGGTCGCTGTGGTGCGCAAGGGTGCCATGGCGCCAAGGCTGGCGCGCGTACAACGCCTGCTCCAGCGCGTCGAGCACGAAGTCGGTGTGCATCGCGGCGCTGACCCGCCAGCCGACGATGTAGCGGGCGAGCACGTCGATGACGAAGGCGACGTAGACGAAGTCCTGCCAGGTCGAGACTTAGGTGAAGTCCGCCACCCACAGCCGGTTCGGCCGATCCACCTCGAACTGCCAGTTCACCCGGTCCAGCGGGCACGCCGCCTTGGTATCGGGCACGGTAGTGCGCACCGACTTGCCTCGACGCGCACCGCGCAGCCCCGCGAACCGCATCAGCCGCTCGACGGTGCAGCGCGCAACCACCAGGCCCTCGCGGTGCAGCTGGCGCTAGACCTTGTCGGCGTCGTAAACCTGCAGGTTCTGGTCGTACACGCGCTGCACCTGCGGCAGCAGTTGGGCATCACGCCGGGCTCGCGCCGGCAGCAGCGCCGGGTTGCGCCGGCGCGCCGCGTGTCGCCGGTACGCCGACGGGGCGACCTGCAGCGCTGTGCAGATCGGCTCGACCCCCAAGCGAGCGCGGTGCTCGTCGATGAAGGCGTTCACCTCTTGTGATGGCGGTCGAGCTCCGCCTGGGCGAACAGCGGGTACTGGTCCTTGGCATCGAAGACCATGCGCACCGCACGCTACCGCACCTCGGGAAAAACTTCGGTGACTTCCTCATGACGGTTCCATTCTCAATCGAAGGAGCCTCCTCAAGAGCCGGGGCGGTTCAATATGAGAGCACCTTGGTTACCGGTTCTCGAAGCGGTACGACACCAGCGACTCGCCCAGGTCGTCTGCCAACAGGGCTTTGCCCGCCGGCGGAAAGGCACGCTGCACGCAGTCAGTCCTCGGACAGACGCGGCAGCCCGGACCGATGGGCACCACATCCCGCGGCTGCTGAGGATCAATGCCGTCTGCGTACACCAGCTCCCGGGCGTGTGACAGCTCGCAACCCAGACCGATCGCGAATAGCTTACGCGGTGACCGGAAACCGCCCCCGCCCCGCCGAGTGGTGCGAGCAATGCCGAAGAAGCGCGTGCCGTCCGGCATCTCCAGAACCTGGGTGAGGATGCGTTCGGGCTGTGCAAACGCCTCATGCACATGCCACAGCGGACAGGCCCCGCCGTGGCGCGCAAAGTGGAAGGCGGTGGCACTCTGGCGTTTGGAAATATTGCCGGCCTGATCCACCCGCACGAAGTAGAACGGCACGCCCCGGGCTCCGGGGCGCTGCAGGGTTGAGAGCCGGTGGCACACCGTCTCGAATCCCACGTGAAAGCGCTGCTGCAGCAGCTCGATGTCGTAGCGGAGCCGTCGCGCAGCGTTCAGAAAGTCGCCATAGGGCAGCAGTACTGCGCCTGCGAAGTAGTGCGCGAACCCCTGCCGCGCCAGCGCCTGGGTGGTGGGGTCGGTGAGGCCACCCTCGCGCAGCTCGTCGTCGATGGTCTGCCGATGTACCAGCAGGGCGAACTGGGTGGCCATCTGAAAGGCCTGCTGGGCGTCGCTCAGGCCCGCCGCTAACGCCAGCCGACGCCCAGCGACGTCGAGGCGACGCAGCCAGGTACTTGACAGCTCGTCGTCCATGGTGACCACCTCCAGGCCACAACGATCGCGCAGCAGCTTGCGCAGCGCCGGTGCGCGCTGGCCGGGTTCCAGCTTCAGCTCGGCGGCCAGCGACTCCCCCAGTTGGTCCAGCGCGTCCAGGTAGTTGTTGCGACGGTTGAAATGGTCGCGCACCTCCTCGTGCGGCAAAGGCACAGCGGCTTCGTGACGCGGACCCTCGCCCGGCACGCCGCCGCCCTGCTCACCGTAGAAGCGGTCGATGGTTTGCGCGTACTCCTCCTGCAGCCGGGCGTGCCGCTGATAAAGGGTCAGAAAGGCGTCCACCAGCTCGGGAGCCTGCTCGACCAGCCGCGACAGCGCAGCCGGCGGCAGAGGGTCGGCACGCAGAGTGCGGTCGTGCAGCGCGCAGTCCAGCTCCGCCAGTCGACGCCGGTCTTGCTCATCGGAGAACTGGCCCACATCACCGCCAAAGACCTCGGCCAGCTTCAGCAGCACCGACGCGGTCACCGGCCGCTGATTGTTCTCGATCTGGCTCACGTAGCTCAGCGACAGCGACAGGCGCTGTGCCAGGTGCCCCTGGCTCCAGCCGTTCTGCTCGCGCAGCTTGCGCACGCGGGGTCCCACAAAGAGTTTCCGGGCTCCACTCATTTTGTAAACTTCACAAATTTCAACTCAAGCATGCAAACAAATTTGCAACATTTCCTTTTCACATCACTGACTTGTTGTTGATTGTGAAGCTAGCGGATATTATATGTGAAATCTCGTCCGCCGTCGAACGGCTCTTCCTCCAGGAGACACAATGTCCACTTCCCTCATTCCCCAGGTGCCGCTGTTCATCAACGGCGAGTTCGTCCAGTCCCGCACGACTCAGTGGCGCGACGTGATCAATCCGGCCACACAGGCAGTGCTGGCCCGCGTGCCGCTGGCCACGCCCGACGAGGTCCATGCGGCCGTGGCAGCCGCCAGCGAAGCGTTCAAAACCTGGCGCAAGACACCCATCGGCACCCGCGCGCGCATCTTCCTGAAGTACCAGCAGCTGATCCGCGAGAACATGAAGTCGCTCGCCGCCACCCTCACGGCCGAACAGGGCAAGACCCTGGCCGACGCCGAAGGCGAAGTGTTCCGCGGACTGGAGGTGGTGGAGCACGCCGCCGCCATTGGCAACCTGCAACTCGGCGAACTGGCGATGAACGTGGCTGGGGGTGTCGATACCTACACCCGGCTGCAGCCGCTGGGGGTGTGCGCTGGCATCACGCCCTTCAATTTCCCGGCCATGATCCCGCTGTGGATGTTCCCAATGGCCATTGCCTGCGGCAACACCTTCGTGCTCAAGCCGTCCGAGCAGGACCCCATGGTCACCATGGAACTGGTGAAGCTGGCACACGAAGCGGGCATTCCCAAGGGCGTGCTCAACGTCGTGCACGGTGCGGCCGAGGTGGTGGATGCGATCTGTGACCACCCGGACATTAAAGCGGTCTCCTTCGTTGGCTCGACCAAGGTCGGCAGGCATGTCTACAACCGCGCCTCGCTGGCAGGCAAGCGCGTACAGTGCATGATGGGCGCGAAGAACCACGCCGTCGTCCTGCCTGACGCGCACAAAGAGCATACGCTCAACGCTCTGGTCGGCGCCGCATTCGGCGCGGCCGGCCAACGCTGCATGGCCATTTCGGTGGTGGTGCTGGTGGGTGAGACCCAGCAGTGGATTGCCGACCTGGTGACCAAAGCCAAGGGACTGAGCATCGGCAATGGCCTCGACAACCCCGATCTGGGCCCGGTGATTTCGCGCACGGCCAAAGAACGCATCGAAGCCCTGATCGCCCGTGGGGTGGAAGAAGGCGCCACACTGGAACTCGACGGCCGCCTACCCGAACTGCCCGGGGCCCTGCGCGAAGGCAACTTCGTGGCGCCCACCATCTTCTCGGGTGTCAAGCCCGGAATGACGATCTACGAACAGGAAATCTTCGGCCCGGTGCTCTGCCTGGTGGCAGCGGCTACCCTGGACGAGGCCATCGACCTGATCAATGCCAACCCAAACGGCAACGGCACGGCCATCTTCACGCAGTCAGGCGCCGCCGCGCGCAAGTTCGAGGAAGAGGTCGACGTTGGCCAGGTGGGCGTGAACGTACCCATTCCGGTGCCCGTGCCGATATTCTCATTCACCGGCTCGCGTGCGTCCAAACTCGGCGACCTGGGCCCTTACGGCAAGCAGGCGGTGACCTTCTATACCCAGACCAAGACTGTGACCGCACGCTGGTTCGAGGACGACGTCTCGACCGGCGTGAACACCACCATCAGTCTGCGCTGACCAGGAGGGTCTACCATGAACTTCGAGCTGAACGAGGAACAGTCCGCGTTCCAGCAGGCAGCGCGCGACTTCGCCACGAAAGAACTGGCCCCACGCGCGTCCGAATGGGACGCCCGGGGATATTTCCCGAAGGACGTGATCGCGCAGGCCGGTGCACTGGGCTTTTGCGGCCTGTACGCTGACAGCGCCTACGGTGGCCTGGGGCTCTCGCGCCTGGACGCTACCGTGGTGTTCGAGGAACTGGCCGCCGCCTGCCCTTCGACGGCGGCCTTCATCACCATCCACAACATGGCCACCTGGATGGTCACGGCCTTTGCCCGCCAGGACGTGGCCAGCCGCTGGGGGCCGATGCTGGCCAGTGGACAGCGCCTCGCGTCCTACTGCTTGACCGAGCCGGACGCCGGCTCAGACGCGGCCTCGCTCAAGACCACGGCCCGGCGTGACGGTGACAGCTATGTGCTCAACGGCACCAAGGCCTTCATCTCCGGCGCCGGCAGCACGGACGCGCTGGTGGTGATGTGCCGCACCGGAGGCCCAGGCGCGGCCGGCATATCGGCCTTGCTGGTGAGCGCCGACAGCCCCGGCATCCAGTACGGAAAAAAGGAAGAGAAGATGGGCTGGAACAGCCAGCCCACGCGCACCATCAGCTTCGACAACGTGCGGGTGCCCGTTTCGCACCTGCTGGGTCAAGAGGGCGAAGGCTTCAAGATCGCCATGAAGGGCCTGGACGGCGGGCGCATCAACATCGCCGCCTGCTCGGTCGGCGCAGCCCAAGGTGCGCTGACCGCTGCACAGCGCTACATGCGCGAGCGGCGCCAGTTCGGCAAACCGCTGGCCGACTTCCAGGCGCTGCAGTTCAAGCTGGCCGACATGGCCACCGAACTGGTGGCCGCGCGCCAGATGGTGCGCCTGGCCGCCAGTCGGCTGGACGCCGCCCACCCCGACGCCACCACTTACTGCGCCATGGCCAAGCGCCTGGCCACCGATATCGGCTTCGAGGTCTGCAACCAGGCGCTGCAGATCCACGGCGGTTACGGCTACATCCACGAATACCAGCTGGAGCGGCTGCTGCGCGACTCGCGCGTGCACCAGATCGTCGAAGGCACCAACGAAATCATGCGGGTGATCATCGCCCGCCGCATGTTGCAAGACCACGCCACGGAGACCATTCGATGACTGAACCTACCTATGCGGGGCTGTCGCTTGAAAAGCGCGGCCACACCGCCATCGTAACCCTGAACAACCCGCCCGCCAACACTTGGACGGAGCACAGCCTGTCCGCCCTGACCCGGCTGGTCAAGGACCTCGAAGCCGACCGCGACGTCTATGCCCTGGTCATCACCGGCGCTGGCGAGAAGTTCTTCAGTGCAGGCGCCGACCTCAAACTGTTCGCCCCCACCGGCACTGACACCGACAAGGCCACCGCCGCCACGATGGCGCGCCGCTTTGGGCAGGCGTTTGAAACACTGGCCGCGTTTCACGGCGTGAGCATCGCCGCCATCAACGGATACGCCATGGGTGGCGGGCTTGAATGCGCACTGGCCTGCGACCTGCGCGTGGCCGAAGAGCACGCCGTCATGGCGCTCCCCGAAGCCTCAGTCGGCCTGCTGCCCTGCGCGGGCGGCACGCAGTGGCTGGCCTGGAACGTGGGCGAAGCCTGGGCCAAGCGCATGGTGCTGCTGGGAGAACGCGCCGACGCCACCACCGCGCAGCGCATCGGCCTGGTGGATGAGGTGGTGCCCAGGGGACAGGCGCTGGAACGCGCCCTGGCGCTGGCCGAGAAGGTGGGACAACAAAGCCCCAGCGCCGTGCGCGCCTGCAAGCGGTTGATCCAGGGCGCGCGACACGGGTCGCCACAGCAGATGCTGGTGGCCGAGCGCGAGGCATTCATCGACCTGTTCGACACCGCAGACCGCAGCGAAGGTGTGTCGGCCTTCCTGGAAAAGCGGCCACCGCAGTGGAAGAACGGGTGATGCTCATGGCCGAACCCTCCGTTCTGTTCGATACCCTGCCCACCGCCAGCGGTCACCGCTTCGGGCGCGCCACGCTCAACGCGCCGGCCAGGCTGAACGCGTTGTCGCTGCACATGGTGGACCTGCTGACCCAGCAACTGCAGGCCTGGGCGCAAGACACGTCCATCGCTGGCGTGTTGCTCGATGCTGCCGGAGATAAAGCCTTCTGCGCCGGTGGCGACGTGGTCGGCCTGTACCAGGCCATCCGAGCCCTGCCTCCGGGCCAGGTGCCGCCCGAGGCCAGCGCCTTTTTCGAACGCGAGTACCGGCTCGACTACGCCATCCACACCTACCCCAAACCCATCGTGTGCTGGGGGCACGGCTTCGTCATGGGCGGCGGTATCGGGCTCATGGCCGGCGCCTCACACCGGGTCGTCACGCAGCGTTCACGCCTGGCCATGCCCGAAATCAGCATCGGCCTCTACCCCGACGTGGGCGGCAGCTGGCTGCTCCCGAGGATGCCTGGGAAAACTGGTGCCTTCCTGGCCCTGACCGGCGCGCACCTGAATGCCGCAGATGCATTGTTCGCTGGCCTGGCCGACTTTCTGTGTCCACATGAGGCGCACTGCGACTTGCTGGCCGGCATCGCGGCGGCGTCCTGGCGCGGCGAACAGGCCAGCGACGCGGCGCAACTGAGCCACCTGCTCGAACGGCTGGGCGCAGGTACCGAGCTGCCCGCCTCAGCGCTGCGCACCCACTTCGACCGCATCAACGCCATCATCGGCCACGACGGGCTGGACGGCCTCGCGCCGCGCTTGGCCGCGCTGGCGCAGGACACAGACCCCTGGCTGGCCCAGGCCGGCGCCACTTTCGCCAAAGGCTCGCCCACCTCGGCCGTGCTGGCCATGGAACTGCAGCGCCGAGCCAGGCACCTGTCGCTGGCCGACGCCTTCAGGCTCGAACTGCAGGCCTCGGTCGGCTGCTGCGCCCACCCTGACTTCGCCGAAGGCGTTCGCGCCCTGCTGGTGGACAAGGACAAGACCCCCCGCTGGACGCCCGCCACCCTATCCGAGGTCACGCCCGCCTGGATCGAAGACCACCTGCGCCCGAGGTTTGAAGGCCCGCATCCGCTGGCCGACCTGAAGTGAACCGACTCAACCAACAACTTCCCCCATCGAGGAGATACCCATGTCCACACTTCCCCGCATCGCCTTCATCGGCGTGGGCAACATGGGCGGCCCCATGGCCGTCAACCTGCACAAGGCTGGCTACCCCGTCTGTGCTTTCGATCTGAGTACCGACGCGCTGAAGAAGGCGCGCGGTCATGGGCTGGAAACGGCAACCTCAGCCATGGCCGCGATCGACGGGGCACAAGTGGTGGTCTCCATGCTGCCGGCCAGCCGGCATGTGGAAGCGCTTTACCTGGGAGAAATGGGTATCATGTCCAAACTGGCACCGGGGGCACTGATCATCGACTGCAGCACCATTGCCCCTGCCTCAGCCCAGAAAGTGGCGGCGGCCGCGCAGGCCTGTGGTCTCTCGATGATCGATGCGCCGGTTTCCGGCGGCGTAGCTGGAGCAACGGCTGGCACGCTGACCTTCATCGTTGGCGGCGAGTCTGCAGCGCTTGAACGCGCCCGCCCGGTGCTGCAGGCCATGGGCAAGAACATTTTCCACATGGGCGCTGCCGGCGCCGGTCAGGTGGCCAAGCTGTGCAACAACATGGCATTGGGCGTGATCATGGCCGTGACCGGCGAGGCCATTGCCCTGGGCGTGGCCCACGGCCTGGACCCCAAGGCCCTGTCGCAGATGATGGCTGTGAGCACCAGCCGCAGCTGGGCCACCGAGGTTTGCAACCCCTGGCCTGGCGTCCTGGAGAACGCACCGGCCTCGCGCGGCTACAGCGGTGGCTTTAGCAACGACCTGATGCTCAAGGACATGAACCTGGCCGTGGAAGCCGCGATGGGCGTGGGCGCCACCATCCCACTGGGCGAAGTGGCCCGCAACCTATACGCCATGAACCGACAGGCAGGCCGCGGTGGGCTCGACTTCTCCAGCGTGGTCAAGCTGCTGAGCGACAAGGCGTGATTTCTTCGTGACAGGCGGCCAGCGGAGCAAGTTGGCCATATCGCTCTTGAAAGTACAGCAAGGGCTGTGCAGCAGCGCCGGCATCTGAGGCGCCCAGGGACTTGACCTCGCCGATCACGATCAGGTGATCGTCTGCGGCATGCTCGGCGTGAATCGCGCAATCGAGCCAGTGCAGGCCGTCAATGATGACCGGGTTTCTCAGTGACGAGGCCTGCCACTTTACGGCGCGCCATTTGTCCGCTCCTTGCTGCGCAAACAGCCTGGACACATCCGCCTGATCGGTGGCCAGGATGTTGACCGCAAAGCGCCCGGCCTGGCGGATTTGCGGGTAGCTGTACGAGCAGGACTTGACACTCCCCCGTGTCAAAATAGTTGTCGCCTCTTTACGATGACGAAACCTGGGGACGAAGAGGATAAGCGTTCAAGAGACGGGTGGTGGCGTGCGTGCGTATTGCCGAAGGCGGCACGCTCAGGCAGGAAGTGCAAACGTTTCCGACCACCACCTCCGGCCTGCTGGCCCTGGCCGACTGGCTGGACTCGTTTGGCGTGCGGCAGGTCGGCATGGAAGCCACGGGCGTGTATTGGAAGCCCGTGTGGCATATCCTCGAAGGGCACTTTGAACTGGTCTTGGCCAACGCCGCGCATGTCAAGAACGTGCCCGGACGCAAGACGGACGTCAATGACGCCATGTTGTGGCTGGCCGACCTCTTGGCCCATAGTCTGATTCGAGAAGGTGCTCGAAGTTGCCAACCTCAAGCTCGGCGTGGTGCTCAGCGACATCATGGGCAAGAGCGGTCGTGCCGTGCTCGATGCCATCGTGGCTGGAGAAAGCGACCCGCAACGGCTGCTCAGTTGCGTCAGCCAGCGCGTCAAAGCGCCGCGCGAGGAAGTGCGCGAAGCCTTGCGCGGGCGCATCCGGCCTCATCATCGCTTCATGCTCAAGCTGCATCTCGATCACATCGACGCCTTGGATCGCGCCATCGCTGCCATCGAAAAGGAGGTGGGCCAACAGATCGAACCCTTTCGCGCTGCCGCCCGACTGATCTCCACCATCCCCGGCATGAGCGATATCGCCTCCCAGGTGGTCATCGCCGAGATCGGCATCGACATGTCGCGCTTTGATACGCCCGGCCATCTGCTGTCCTGGGCCTGCCTGTGTCCGCGCAATGACGAAAGCGCCGGCAAGCGACGCAGTACCCGGCTGCGGCGTGGCGGTCATTGGCTCAAAACCACCCTCGTGCAGGCCGCTTGGGCGGCCGTGCGCGTCAAGGGCGGCTATTTGCAGGCGCTCTTCCATCGCATTCGCGCTCGCCGGGGCGCCAAGAAGGCCATCATCGCCGTGGCCGCTTCCATGCTCACCGCTATCTGGCACATGCTGCGCGATGGCACCAAGTGGCAAGACCTGGGCGCCAACCACTTCGACCGTGCCAATACCCAGAAAACCGCCAACCGACTCATCCGCCAACTTCAGGAAATCGGCTTCAAAGTCCAGGTCGCTACAGCTTGAGGGGGAGTGTTTCATCCTAGAACCCCCAGAAATCAGGGGGTAAATTGCAGGAAGATGGGAGTTATTGTACCGTTAAATAGCCAAAACAACAGGAAAAATCATGAGGTTATGAATATTTCAGGGGCGACGACTTCCCCGCCGCCCACCGCGTGCGCCTGCGCACCACCAACGGGCTGGAACGCATCAACCGGGAACTGCGACGGCGCACCCGGGTCCCCAGCATCTTCCCCAACCCCGATTCCTGCCTGCGTCTGATTTCGGTCTTGCTCGCCGAACTCGACGACGAGTGGATGACCGGCAAGGTCTATCTCAACCTCAACCCATAACCCTATCGTCATGTCCGCCGACTCAGGAATTTACAGAAAAGGGGTTGCACAATCACGACTTGGACTACAACAACAGGTAGTGTGCTGGCCTGTGTGCAAAACCGCCAGCAGAGGGAAGCGGGCGGGTGGTCATGGTAAAGGTTGATGAACCAAACCGACCTTGAACCCTGAAAGGAGGGCAACCATGACCACGAGGAAGAAGCATAAGGCGAAGTTGTTGGCGGTGGAAGCGGTCGCGGGCGACCGCGACCTGATGAAAGCGTTGATGAAAGAAGCGCTGCAGGAAGTGCTCGAAGGCGAGATGACCGAATGTCTGGGAGCGGCGCCGGGGGAACGGACGGAAAGCCGCACGGGTTACCGTGCAGGTTACTACAGCCGCAGCCTCATCACCCGCATCGGCAAGCTGGAACTGCGTGTGCCGCGGGATCGGAACGGGGAATTCTCGACCGCCTTGTTCGATCGCTACACGAGGAGCGAGAAAGCGCTGGTGGCGGCCCTGGCCGAGATGTATGTGCAAGGGGTTTCCACCCGCAAGGTCAAGGCCATCACGGAGGCGTTGTGCGGTCACAGCTTCTCGGCCAGCACGATGAGCAGCATCAACAAGAGGCTGGACGCGGCCCTGGAGCGGTTTGCCAAGCGGCGCCTGGAAGAGGACTATCCCTACCTGATCCTCGATGCCCGTTACGAGAAAGTGCGCGAGGATGGGGTGATTGTCCATCGGGCCGTGCTGATCGCCATCGGCATCAACAGGAAAGGGCAACGGCATGTGTTGGCGGTCGAGCTGGCCAACCGGGAGAGCCAGAGCAGCTGGAAAGACTTTCTGATTCGGCTCAAGGAACGCGGCCTCTCGGGCGTTGAGTTTGTCGTCTCGGATGACCATGCTGGGCTCAAGAAAGCGATCCGGGAAGTGCTGACTGAAGCCGCCTGGCAGCGCTGCTATGTGCATTTCCTGCGCAATGCTCTGGACTACCTGCCGCGCAAGGCGGACGATGATTGCCTGCAGGAGTTGCGCTGGATTGACGACCGGCGCGACATCCAGGAGGCCCAGCGCGACCTAGCGGCGTGGATCGGTAAATGGCAGGGCAAGTATCCGAAGCTGGTCGATTGGGTCGAGACGAACATCGGCGAGACGCTGACCTTCTACCGGCTGCCGCGGGCCCACCACAAGCACATGAAGAGCACGAACATGCTCGAGCGGCTCAACGAGGAGATCAAGCGCCGCACCCGGGTCGTGCGCATCTTCCCCAATGCGGATGCCTGTCTGCGGCTGATCCGCGCCCTGTGCGTCGAAACCCACGAGGCCTGGCTGGAGGATAGCCGCTACTTGAACATGATGCTGCTGGCAGAGCAGAAGAAGGAGGTGTTGCGACTGGCCGCCTGAAGCGGCCGCGCGCTGTGGGCGCTGCTGCGGGCTACGCCCTTCGCAGCGCCCACAGCGCACACTCAACCTTTACCCATGACGCATATTTGCACAACTTGACAGACACGACTCAACAACATGGACGTCGCTACGCTTTGGGAGTCGAGTTCGGTTCCGTGTTTGGGGATTGAATCGGCGTCCGCAGAAGACGGTCGGATGCCACAGAGGAGCGCCAAAGGCTGGTGATCCGCGTAGAATCATCGCCGAACGGTGCTCATCGGAACCCATTGCAGCCGTGATAGGCCGCGTGGAGTCGCCTTAGCGCCACCAAGACCACCAAGATACAATCTACAGTCCCGCAGCAAAATCCCTTTAACCCGGACAGGCTGCATCGCTATAATGCACAACTCGTTTGGCCAGATAGCTCAGTTGGTAGAGCAGAGGACTAAATCCGCGTGTCGGTGGTTCGATTCTGCCCCTGGCCACCAATCCCCAAAGCCCGAACCTGTTTCGGGCTTTTTTACGCCCGCCCGGAACGCCAGAACTGGCGGGGCTTCGCGCAAGACCCTCAGGAGCGTCGGCATCGCCTCCCCGGCGGAAATCGCCCGGTTTCGCCCCGAAAAACCTCTCCGTTCTCCGTTGGCCTGAGGAGCGCTCCTGAGGCTACCCCACGCAACCATGCGGGTTTGCGGGCGATGAGTTGTGGCTGGCAACCCCCGTAGCAAGAGCGACCGAAATGGTAGTTTCACACTGGAACCTGCCAGAGAGGCTATTCCCACAACTTGTCCATAGCTGCCAGTAAGGTGATCGTTGAGCGAGTGGCAGGTCTGGTGCAATTCGAAATTTATCGTTCGCGAGCACCGACTTCCCCTTGCGCAGTGTTGTCGATCGAGCGCGCCAGTTCGGTAAATGCAGCGAGGTAATCGACATCGAGGTCTGCCTTGCGGGCGCCGAGAAAAATCTGCTTGGCGATTCCCTGCTCACCCAGCCGCACCGGCACGATGGCCATTTTCTGCGCGTAGTCTTGCACCAGCCAGCGCGGCAGGGCCGCGACGCCGCGCCCGGCGGCGACCATCTGCAACAGGATGTCGGTGGACTCGATGGTCTTGTGCCGCTTCGGTGCGATGCCGGCAGGGCGCAGGAACAGGTTGAAGATATCGAGCCGGTCGGGATCCACCGGATAGCTGATCAGCACTTCCTCGGCCAACTGTTCGGGATCGACGTGGCCGGCGCTGGCCAGCGGGTGTGTGCGGCCGACCGCCAGCACCTGCTCGTAGTCGAATACCGGCTCGAAGTGCAGCCCCGACTTGAACAGCGGGTCCGGCGTTACCAGCAGGTCGATCTCGTGGGCGAAGAGCGCGCCGATGCCGCCGAACTGGAATTTCTGCTTCACATCTACATCCACGTCCGGCCACGCGGCGAGATAGGGCGTCACCACCTTCTGCAGCCACTGGTAGCAGGGGTGGCACTCAATCCCGATGCGCAGCGTGCCGCGCTCGCCGCGCGCGAACTGGCGCAGGCGCTCTTCTGCCAGTTCTAGTTGCGGCAGGACACGGTTGGCCAGCGCCAGCAGGGATTGCCCGGCCTGGGTCAGCCGCAGGCTGCGGCCTTCGCGCCGCCAGATTGCTGTGCCGGCCTGCTTTTCCAGCTTGCGCATGCTGTGGCTCAGGGCGGACTGCGTCAGGCACAGCACGCCGGCGGCGGCGGTCAGCGATCCCTGTCGCTCCACTTCCCGGATGATGGCCAAGTGCATGCGCTCGATCATGTATGAGCCAATATCATGGTTTGTTGAGAAAATACCATTTTACATCATGTGCTGTAGGGCATAAAATGGGGCTTCTTATTCGCACAAGGAGACGGCACATGGCCACAACTCACAACCTCGGTTTCCCACGCATCGGCGCCAGGCGCGAGCTGAAGTTCGCGCTGGAAGCCTACTGGCGAGGCGAATCATCGCGTGACGAACTCAAGGCGCTGGGCGCCAAGTTGCGCCGCCAACATTGGGCCGACCAGGCCGGCCTCGACCTCGTGCCGGTCGGCGATTTCAGTTTCTACGACCATGTGCTGGACATGAGCTTCACCCTCGGCAACCTGCCGGAACGGGTGCGCGGTTTTGCCGGCGACGCGCTGGACAATTATTTCCGCGTCGCACGCGGCCGCTCCGCGCCGGGGACGGGCGGCGCCAGCGTTGACGTGGCCGCCGGCGAGATGACCAAGTGGTTCGACACCAACTATCACTACATCGTCCCGGAATTCACCGCCGCCACCAAATTCAGGCTCGATGCATCGAGCCTGCTGGATCAGCTAGCCGAAGCCATGGCGCAAGGCATTAAGGCCAAGCCGGTGATCATCGGCCCGGTGACCTATCTCGCCATCGGCAAGACCAAGGACGGTTCCAGCAAGCTTGCGCTGCTGCCGCGCCTGCTGCCGGTCTATGCCGAACTACTGGAAACGCTGGCCACGCAAGGCGTCGAATGGGTGCAGATCGACGAGCCCATCCTGGTCACGGAGCTTGATGCCGACTGGCGACACGCCTTCGAGATCGCCTATCACCAGATCAAGAGTTGCCGCGTCAAACTGCTGCTGGCCACCTACTTTGGCCAACTGGCCGATAACACCTATCTGGCAGCGAACCTGCCGGTGGCCGGCCTGCATGTCGATGCCATCAATGGCCGCGACGATGTACTGCCGCTGATTGGCATGCTGCCTGCCCACAAGGTGCTTTCGCTGGGCATTATCAACGGCCGCAACATCTGGAAAACCGATCTCGTCGCCACGCTAGATTGGCTGGAGCCACTGGCCGAGCGCCTCGGCGAGCGCCTGTGGCTTGCTCCCTCCTGCTCGCTGCTGCATGTGCCGGTCGATCTGGACAGCGAACAGAAGTTCGATCCCGAGATCAAGAACTGGCTGGCCTTCGCCAAACAGAAGCTCGACGAACTGCGCATCCTGGGCGTGGCCCTCAACCGAGGACGCGATGCCGTCAAGGTGGAACTGGCCGCCAACGCCGCCGCCATTGCCGCGCGCCGAGCCTCGCCACGCGTCAACAATCCCGCCGTCAAGGCCGCCTTGGCGCAGATTGGCCCTCATATGAGCCAGAGGAAAAGTCCCTATGCCCTGCGCGCCCCCAAGCAGGCCGAGTTACTCAAGCTGCCCAGGTTCCCCACCACCACCATCGGTTCCTTCCCGCAGACCACCAAGATTCGTCAGGCGCGGGCCGAATTCAAAGCCGGCCGCCTCGACGCCGCCGCCTACAAGGCTGCCATGCGGGACGAGATCGCCCGTGCCGTGCGCGAGCAGGAGGCCATAGGGCTGGACGTGCTGGTGCACGGCGAGGCCGAGCGCAACGATATGGTCGAGTACTTCGGCGAGCAGCTCGACGGCTTCGCGATCAGCCAGTTCGGCTGGGTGCAGTCCTACGGCTCGCGTTGCGTCAAGCCGCCGATCCTGTTCGGCGACGTCCGCCGCCCGCGTCCGATGACCGTCGAATGGATCACATACGCGCAATCGCTGACCACTAAGCCAATGAAGGGCATGCTGACCGGCCCGGTGACCATGCTCAGCTGGTCCTTCGTGCGCGACGACCAGCCGCGCTCTGTCACCTGCAAACAGCTTGCCTTGGCCATCCGCGAGGAAGTGCTGGACCTGGAGAAGGCTGGTGTGCGCATCATCCAGATCGACGAGCCCGCTCTGCGCGAAGGCCTGCCGCTGCGCAAGTCACAGTGGCAGGAGTATCTCGGTTGGGCGGTCGAGAGCTTCCGCATCACCGCCAACGGCGTGCGTGACGAAACGCAGATCCACACCCACATGTGCTACTCGGAATTCAACGACATCATCGCGTCCATCGCCGCCATGGACGCCGACGTCATCACCATCGAGACCTCGCGTTCCGACATGGAACTGCTCGACGCCTTCAAGCACTTCCAGTATCCGAACGAGATCGGCCCCGGCGTCTATGACGTCCACTCGCCGAACATTCCCACTGTGGCGTACATGGTCGGCCTGATGAGGAAGGCGGCGGAACGCATTCCGGCCGAACGGCTGTGGGTGAACCCCGATTGCGGCCTCAAGACTCGCCAATGGGCCGAGGTCATTCCGGCGCTGAGGAATATGGTAGCGGCGGCGCAAACGCTACGGGCAAGTTCGGTTTGAAAAGTTGGCGCTGGCGGGACGACACGGAGCAGCACCCATGCCACATCGCGGCAACTTCGGTATGTTCTTGTCCGCTTCGAGGTTTCCCGCCGCCATCCGGCGGAGGGGATGAAAAGGGAATCCGGTGCCCGGTCGATCCTGACCGGAAATCCGGGACTGCCACCGCAACTGTAATCGGCAAGTCGCCTGCCACCCCTACCACTGGGCTTGTTCTGGGAAGGCCGGCCGGCGATGATGACCCGAGAGTCAGGAGACCTGCCCCGGAGATTTATCCACCAATGTTCAGGGCGGGGTGTCCCTGGCGAGAGCGATGCATTTGCATATTCGTCCGGCCGTCGTTGCAAGACCGTTCGTCCGCCGCTTGCGCGGACGGAACGCGTTTGCGCGTGTGCCGGACACGCCGGCTCCGTCCCTATTTTCCGGAGCCTTGACATATCACCTGAATCCGTGTTCGTTTGTCATAGATCAAGCATAACTTGTTGATTATTTGCGAAAATACTGCATCGCAACTCTTCACCCAACTGAACATGCCGAAATTTGAAGTGCGCCAGACAGGCAAGCTGAACCTGACCTCCTACTCCGGCCTGGCGCTCATCGGCCAGTGCTGCGAAGCGGCGCAGGTCGATCGGGTGATCGATCCTCGGCTGCCGGTCTCGCAAGGCATGAAGACCTCGGACCTGGTCAAGGCGATGACCGGGCTGTTGAGTCTTGGCAAGAGCGACTTCGAAGCCATCGAGCCGTTTCGGACGGATCGCTTCTTCAAGGAGGCATTGGGGCTGTCGAAAGTGCCCTCCAGCGCCTGGATGCGGCAGCGGCTCGATGCCAAGGCCAGTGAGTTGCGGGCGCTGACGGATGAGTTGTCGGTGCGGCTGCTGGAACGCACCGAAGCCCCGATCACCCCGTACAAAGGCTATGTGCGCTTCGAGATCGACACCTTCGTCATGGACAATAGCGATACGAAGAAAGAAGACGTGGGCCGCACTTATCAAGGCGTCGATGGCTACTGTCCGATCGCCGGCTATCTGGGCAACGAAGGCTGGAACGTCGGACTGGAATTGCGGGCCGGCGCTTGGCATTGTGCCCGCCAGACCGAGTATTTCTACGAGCGCGCCTTTGCTCGGGTCAAGCGTCTGGTCAAGCCGGAACAGGCTGTCCTGATGGTCGAAGACAGCGGCTTTGACAGCGCGCGGCTGTTGTTTGCCAAGGCACAAGAACGGGATGCCTGGGCCGCTGAAGGGCGGGCGCTGGAATTCATCACGAAGTGGAATCCGCGCAAGCAGGACAAGTCGGCCTGGGTGGCTCAGGCCGAGGCGGCCGGAGTCTTTCAGGAAACCTGGCCGGGCAAGCGCGTCGGGCTGCTCGAGCTCTCGGTCGAACGGGCGTGGCGCAAAGAGAAGCGCAGCTTCCGTCTGATCGTCGAAGTGATCGAACGCACCATCGACAGGAAGGGCCAGCATCTCTTGGTACCGGAGATCGAACTCGCCGGCTGGTGGACCAGCCTCGATTTGCCGGCCAAAGAGGTGATCGAGCATTACCGCTATCATGGCACGCACGAGCAGTTCCATGCGGAGATCAAGTCCGATTTGGACCTGGAGCGACTCCCGTCGGGGAAATTCGACACCAACGATTGCGTGCTGCACTTGGGGGCGTTTGCCTACAACTGCCTGCGCCTGCTGGGGCAGTTGGGCCTGACGGGCGAGATTGCGCCGATCCGTCATCCGGCCAAGAGAAGACGGCTGAAGACGGTGTTGCAGGAGATTATGTACCGGGCCGCGAAGTTTGTGGCGCATGCGCGACGACTGGTGCTCGACTTTGGCCGCAACTTCGCCGAACACGTCCAGGTGTTCGTTGCGCTGCAAGAGCGGCTTTGGCAAGCAGCTTCGCCATGAGCGCGGCGCAGCGGTTGCTCTCGACCGAAATACCCGCTTCCGCGCCAGTGGAAGGCCGGGGCTCGTCCTGGAGCAGGAAAATGACGTCACTCCGTCCCGCCAGGGACGACTTTCGTGGGCGGAAGAAGGCCAACCGCCCCTCGAAAGAGCTTTGGCAGACCAATCACCCGCGTCGCCAGACTGAAAATTCATGCCCAATAGCCCACAGGAAAGGTTGTAGATTTAACGACCACGGATTCAGGTAAGTAACAAACGGCTTGCGGTTCCCTTTCTGCGTTGGATTGTGCAACCCCTTTTCTGTAAATTTCTGCGGTGGCGGTCATGACAATAGGGTTACGGGTTGAGGTTGAGATAGACCTTGTGGGTCTCACTCGTCGTCGAGTTCGGCGAGCAAGGCCGAAATCAGACGCAGGCAGGAATCGGGGTTGGGGAAGATGCTGGCGACCCGGGTGCGTCGTCGCAGTTCCCGGTTGATGCGTGTAAGGCCTGGTCGTGCGCAGGCGCACGCGGTGGGCGGTGGGGAAGTCGAAGACCGTCAGACTTTCCGGAACGGCAACTTCAGCCCATTCGGCCAGCTTGGGGTGCTCCTTGCGCCAGGCTTGCAGCGCCGACTGCAAGAGCCGCTCGGCTTCCATCTTGTCCGGGGCATTGAAGATCGTGCGAAGCATCGCGGCGACGGTTTTTCTCGCCTCCTGCCGGGTGACGAACTGGCCGGCGTTCTGTTGCAGATGGAACTGGCAGCGCTGCCAGGGAACCGAGGGCAATACCGCCCGGCGGGCGGCCTTGAGCCCCGCATGGTCGTCGGCGACGATGAGCTTGACGCCATGAAGCCCGCGGGCAAGCAGACTCTCCAGGAAGCGCCGCCAGTTGATCTCGGCTTCGCTCGTGGCCACCGTGCAACCGAGCACCCGGCGCTTGCCCGAAGCCTCGATGCCGACGGCGATCAGCACGGCGCAATCATGGATGCGTCCTTCTAGACGCACCTTTTGGCTTCGGCCACCGCTTACGCGGCTTAACGTTCGCTGGCGCTCACGTTAGCCTACGCCGAAACTTCGTTTTCGTAACGGGCATCCAGGAACAGATAGGGCACGTCCCCCAGTGGGCGCTCGCGCCAAGCCTTGAGCCCCTCGTCGAGCTTGGCGGCGGCCCGGCTCACCTGGGCGGTCGAGAGCGAAATCTCCGGCCCCAGGAGGCGCTGCAGCACCTCGATGACCCGGCGGGTGGAGACGCCTTGAACAACCATCTCGGCCAAGGCGGGATTGACCGCCTGATCGGTACGGGTGCCTTTCTCCAGGGCGGAAGGATAGAAGTCGCCGGAACGCACTTGCGGCACCTGAAAGGTCAGCTCCCCCACACGGGTGAGCATGGTCTTGGGCTTGAAGCCGTTGGCGTAGTCACGGCGAGTGGCTGTGCGCTCGTAGGGCGCGGCGCCGAGAAACTCGGAACGTTCGATCTTGGCAGCCTCGTTGACGAGGATACGCAGGGCTTCGCCAGCGCCGTCCAGGCCGTTTTCAAGCAACACGGCATAGGCAGCTTCCAAGGGGTTGGTTTCGACACGCATCGCCATGCAAGATTCTCCTTTCTCGAAGTCATGGCATCATGCCGCCGCCGCGCCGCTTTGCCGGGCGGTCGCCCCGGGCGCTACGCGCCCGCGCCGCCCGCCAGGCAAACATTCCTGCCAGCGGCCAAAACGGAATTTACAGAAAGAACGATACACAACTTGCAAACCGGGCGGATTACAGACAATCAGGCCATGTCTTAAGGGGTGGCACTGCTCAAAACATCAAACAGCACCTCTGTCGGTTGGGTCATCAATCGGTCAGCCATGTCCACCTTAAGTTCGTCGAGGCGGGTACGCTCATCCGTGGAAAGGGTTTCCTGACTCGCCAAGCGCAGGAACTTCTCGCGAATGATGCCGTGACGCAATGCGACATCCACAGTCCGATCACGGTATTTGAAGCGGAAAAAATAGCTGCCAGTGGGGCTCTTGGGTACGTCGTCGGAAGCGATGGAAAAGTCCACCTTGTAACGGCCACCACTTACCATGCGCGTGACCATCTCAAAGCCGTCGCGGCCGCCTGGGCCGGGAAAGGCGGTGTCCTGAGCAATTTCGTTTCGCTCTGGGGGCAGACCGTCTGCGAGTATGGGGAGCACGCGCTGCATGGCCTTGAAAGCGAGAGCAACACCGCCGAGGTAACCGTAACCGTGATACTTCACCAGATCGGCATATGCATATTCGAGAGAGCGGCCATTCTCGTTAACAATCAGGACTTCTTGCATCATGTAATTCTCCATTTGTATTGGGCTTAGGTTAAGGATTACCGGTGAGCGATTCGCGCAGCCAATGAAGGAAACCGGTCAGAAAACGCGTGGTGGCGGGCATGAAATTGCTGCCGTGGTGGTAGCAAGGATCGAGGGTGGTGGCGATAATGCGCCCCGAAGTAGTCATACGATCCTCGTAAAGAATGCTGCCGCCGGCGGCGCGATTCACCAGGGAGATGGCGCCGTGTGGTACGTCGAGATAGCCATGATGGTGCCAGGTGGCATCGGCCAGCGTGAGGTGCTTGAACAGTCCATGCTCGGTCGCACCGATGCGCAAGCCGGAATCGGCACCGGGCGTGAGCCACCACCAGAAGTTCACTTCGGAAGGATGCCAGACAACGCCGGGCAGCCAGGTTTCAGACTGTGATTCGCCCATGGCGACGACGGTTTTGCCGGCTGCAAGAAAGTCGGCAATGGGCTCACGTACAGCTTGCAGAAAGGCCGGATCCTGGCGACTGGCAACGAACAGGCAGTCTGCTTCCATCCAGTCGAGATCAGCAGCGAGTTCCGGCGCGTAAACGAGCGCATCGAAATACGGCGCAAATCGCGGGTCGCTAAAGGTGGTGCGGTGAAAGTAGGTGCCGGCGTCGACGGCAACGATGCGAGGGGCGCTCATGCAGGTTCCTTTTCGGTGTGTTCTTCGATCTGGGACGTTACCCAGGCCATCAGTTGCGGGGCGATACGTGCAGCACTGGTCGGATCGTCTGCATACATCCACATGTCGTTACCGCCGTGCATGAAAACCGTGCCGCCGGCGGGTCGTGCCCAGACCCAGTCGAGGGGCGCATCGTTTCCGGAGAGGCGGTGTAGCACCTCGGCGCCTGGCGGCGGCGGGTTGTGACCACGGCCGTAGAAACCTGCGACGCCTCGGCGGAAAGTCAGATCCTGCGGATCGACGCCGTCAAATACCGGGTGTGCCGTAACGCGGCAAACCTGCAGCAGGGCGAGGCCGTAACCGGGAACGGGGACGAAAGGTGCAAGCTCCGGGAGAAAGGGATAAGCAATATGTCCATTGAAAACCAGCAGGCCACCGGCATCGAGAAAAGCGGCAATCCGGTCGCCACTGGCGGCGAAAGCGCGCTGATCGGTATGAGCAGAGACGAGAATTGCACCGAAGCGACTCAGGTCAAGCTTCGGCAGGTCGTAAATACGATGCTGTTCGATCGTGCGGGCATACGGCTTGTCCAAAAATGAAGCGGGCTCCTGGCCCAAGGGACAGATGTAGAGGATGGGTTTCATGGGGCGGGCGTGGCCTTTCTATGGAGGTAATCTCGAAAAACAGGGATGGCAGTAGAAGCCGACGCATCTGGTAGCTGCAGACGCTTGACCGGCAAGCGGTAAAGGGCAGAGAGCGCATCCTCGCCAAGCACCGCCTCGGGCACACCGAATTCCTGGCGATCCGGCGCGGCCATCAGTAATACCCGGTCGGCGAAATCAAGCGCGTGCTGAGGCGCGTGGGTAGTGAAGGCGACGGCGAGGCCAGTGTCCGCGAGTTGGCGCAGGAGTGCGAGTACATGAGCCTGGTGGTGCCAGTCCAGTGCTGCGGTAGGCTCATCGAGCAGCAGCACGGGGCTCTCAGAGGCCAGCGCGCGGGCAATCAGCACGAGCTGACGCTCACCGCCGGACATTACGTCGAAACTGCGCTCGGCAAGGTGCTCCGCCTCCAGTTGCGCCAGCGCCGTGTGGGCAATGGCGTAGTCGGCAGGGCCGGGAGCGGCAAACAGCGAGACGGCATGGGCACGGCCTAGCAGAACCATTTCCAGCCCGGTGAAGGGCAGAGCCGGCGCGAGCGACTGGGGCACCAGGGCGATGCGACCCTGGCGCGCCAATTCGCCTTCGATGGGCGGCCGGCTGCCGGACAGCACGCTTAACAATGTAGACTTGCCGCAGCCGTTGGGGCCGAGGATCGCAATCAGTTCACCAGCGGCAAGGCGGAAATCCAAGTGGCGGAACACCCAGCCCTGGCGGTAGCGGTAGCCAAGGCCACGCGCGGCGATATGTTCAGCCATGAGCGTCTCCCCGTAGGCGACGCAGCAGCACGGCGAAGATCGGCGCGCCAAGCAGCGCGGTAAGCGCGCCCAGTGGAATCTCGGCGGCCACTGCGGTACGTGCAACAATGTCCACCAAAATCAGGTAAGCAGCGCCAGCCAGCGCGGTGCTGATGAAGAACCAGCGGTGATCGGCGCCGAAAGCCAGGCGTACCAGATGCGGCACCACCAGGCCGACCCAGCCGACCACGCCGCAGGCGGCGACCGCTGCCGCTGTGGCAAGGCCGGCAGCGCCGAGCGTCAGCAGGCGCACGGTACGTACTGGCACACCGAGACGACGTGCGTCTTCCTCGCCGACGGCCAGCGCCGACAGATGGAAACGCAAGCCAATGATCAGTACGGCCGAAAGGAGAATCGGCGGTACCGCCACCCACAGCCTCTCCGCATCCGCCGCCGCCAGACTGCCAAGCAACCAGAAGACGATGGCTGGCAACTGGTTGTCCGGGTCGGCGGCGTATTTTGCAAGCGCAATACCTGCGGCACCGACTGCGCCGACCACGAGGCCAGCCAGCACCAGCATCACCGTGCCGCCTTTGCCGACGCCGCTGTGATTGCCACCGGCGAGCCAGAACACTGCAGCCAGCGCAGCGAGCCCCCCTGCGAAGGCGCCCACCATGGATGGCCAACCGGTACCGACCAGCAGGATGCCAAACACGCCCCCCAGCGCCGCCCCGGACGAAACGCCCAGAATCTGAGGGTCGGCCAGAGGATTGCGGAACACACCTTGCAGCGCTGCGCCAGCCAATGCCAAGCCAGCACCAACGATGGCGGCCAGCAAGGTGCGCGGAACGCGCACCGCCCAAACCACCTGCGACTCGGTTTCGCTCCATGAAGGAGAGAGGTCGATGAGTGGAGCGAGCAGAATAAGCGCCACGGTATCTACTGGCACGGAATAACGGCCAACGGCAAGCGAAAGCAGCGCGGCGACCAAGGCTGCGCCAGCGAGCAACCACGGGCCGATGAATCCAAGTTGGCGTTCGAACGGGTTCTCAGGGTTCGGCTGTGAGGCCACCTCACCATTTTTGTGTACATTTCCGCAAAGCACCCTCAGGTCAGCACATACGGCATGAGGGCGATCAACTGGCTGCATCGGCATCATCTGACTTCCTTGTGCGCGAACTTCTCGCGGTAATGGAGACTGTCGGCATTATCTGCCATGCGCAATATCGCATCGAGATCGGACTGCGTCAATTCGTGGCCGTAGAGCTCCAGGTAGGTAGCGATCATTTCTGTGCGCAATGGCGGCACACGCATGTCCGGGTGGAAGAGCGCCTGAAGCCAGCGCCAAGCCAGTGGGGATTCCTGGCTCGGCGGGTCCCAGCGGAAGCCACCGCGCGGATAAACATAGACCCGTTTATTCTTCACTGCCGGCAAGCCCGCGAGCAGCGAATTACCGAACAGGGCGGCCGGACGGGCGTCTTTTTCGAAACTGTTGAGCAGCACGACGTCCGGCGCCCAGGCCAGCAGCTGCTCGACGCCAACAGATGAAAACCCCGGGAGATCTCCCGCTACATTGACGCCACCGGCAAGGCGGATATCCGAATCCATTGACGTGTTGTAGCCGGCAACCTGAAAGGCATTGCCCTGAGTGCGGTGCAAATAAACCACCCGCGGTTTCCTGTTGGCAGGAATGCTTGCACTCGCTTTGGCAATCTCTTCATGAACACGCAAAAATTGATCGGCAAGCGCCTTGCCGCGCGCGTCGCGCCCGGTGAAGCCGGTTCCGAGCAATTGCAACCACTCCGCGGCAAGCTTCGTATCGCCATAGCGAAGCGTCAGCACCGGCAGTCCGACGCGCGCAATGGGATCGACAATTGCACTCCCCCGATCCCCCCACTGGATGACAAGATCTGGCTTTGTCGCCAGGATCGCTTCGACATTGGGGATGAAGTTCTCTCCTGCCATGTCGGCACGTATGCGTTTTGCTGCGGGAAAGATCCGACCAAGAAAGCCGTCCGCAATTTCCTGTCGTGCGGACGGATGGATCCCCACGAGGCGTGCCGGTCCGTGATCCACTGCGATTGACATGGAGGCCGCTGGTATGACCAGCGTGGCAACGCGCTCAACGCGATCCGGTATCTTTACCATCCGTCCATTCTGATCGGTCACGGTTGCAGCCGCCTGCGCGCCCGTCGCGCAGCAGAAGAGCAGGCTGGCACAGAGCAGGGCGCGCATAGTCAATAATTCTGGACGAGCTTGATGACGAAGGCACGGCCGGGCTCCATCAAGGGGTTGCCGATCAGCCCCGCCGGGTACCGCAGGTCCTCAGCCGCCACCTGGTTGGCGACAGCACGGTCGAACAGGTTCTCGATGCCCGCAGTGAGTTTCCACCCTTTCCAGCCTGCACCGAAGGTCTTGCCCAAATCGGCACCCGCATAAATGTCCACCAAACTGTAGCCTGCACGCGGACGCTCGGTTTTGGGATTAACGCGGTCGCGACGGGTAGCGGCACGTAGCACGCCTTCGGCATACCAAGGCCCGCCCTCTGCGCCATAACGGGCAGCAAGCCGCAGTACAAACTCCGGCACGCCTTCGAGCGGCGTATCGCTCGACGTATCGGTACCGCGTGTAGCGGTAGCCGCCGCGCGTAGCGTCCAATTGCGGGCAATTTGCCAATCGCCATCGAATTCGAGGCCGGTGATCTCGGCGCTGCCGATGTTGCGCCGCTGCCGGGTGGTAGCGTCGACCACGGCAAGCAGGATCAAATCCTTGTACTTGCTGCGATAGGCCGTGATACCGAAACCACCATCGTTTACGCGATAGCGCAGTCCGGCCTCCACCGTGGTATTGCGCTCAGGTTCAAGTTCAGGCGAGGGCAGCGTTGTTACCGTACCTGCTGTACTCGTAATGGTACGTTCGAGACCAGAAGGGGCGCGAAATCCGCGACTCAATTGAGCCGTCGCACTCCACGCAGGCGTGAGCTTGAAGACACCACCAAAACTACCGGTCAGTGGCTTTTCGGTCGTTTCGCGAACTCTTGCGTAGATGGCCGCAAGTGCAGGCGACTCCCCCGCCACAGGCGTGGACTCAATTTCAGTGCGAATGTAATCCCAGCGAAGTGCGCCCGAGAGCGTCAGCGCCGGATTCACCTGCCAGTCGTCTCCGAGGAAGAATCCCAGGTTGGTTTGCTTCGATCCGCGCTCCATCTTTCTCGTTGGGACTGTTGCAAGCGTTGCGCCGGTAGCCGTGTTGGTACGAACAACATCAACCGTACGACCTTCAAAGTCCTCCCGGAAGAAATCAAGTCCATAGGCGAGCGTATGAGCGCCCAAGTCCTTGGTGGCATTAAGTCTTCCACCGGTTACCGTGGGTGCGTATACGCGGATATGCTGATTCACGGTTACCGCCGCCAGTGTGCCATTAGCAGCCGTTGCATTCTTCTGGAAGATGTCGGTCTTCCACTTGCGAACATAGAAACTGCCTTCCAACAAGTCGGCAAAACCACCGAGATTGCGCGACTCGACGCCCAGCTTCAGGTGACGCTCTTGAATTGGATCCTCCGAGACCAGTTGGTACGGTGCGCCAGGTGCGGCGCCGAGCCCCCCTGCCCGTTCCGTAACCACATCCTGGAAACGGCCTGCCAGCTCCCAACGCGTATCTACCGTTGGCGACCAACCGAGACGAAAATCCACGCCCTTGGTTTTGAAAGCACTGTTTTCGGCCGTTCCTTTAGGGGTTTCATAATCGTCGGCCTTGCGCAAATTGGCACCAACTAATACGTCGAACCCGTTGCCGCCGCCAACAACTTCCGCACGAGTCGCCCACAGGTCATTCACACTGTTGTATTCGATGGCACGCAATTTCGCATCCAGCGCAAAAGGCGCGTTGCGGTCTACTTTAGCGCGCCGCGTCACGACGTTAACAACCCCATTCATCGAGTCAGATCCCCACAGAGCCGAAGCAGGCCCTCGTATCACTTCGATACGCTCAATTGCGTTGGGGTCGAACATATTGAATTCCAGGGTACTACGACCGCGATAGCGATCACCATCAACCGCCATGGTCGAACGCATCGTATTCGAATTAAACCCTCGCATGACGATCTGGCCGCCCAGGCCGCCCGAACGGGCATAGTAAATACCGGGAATCTCGGCCAACATCGACTGGATGCCAGTTGCTCCCGGGCGTTCGGCAATCAGATTATCGTTGATTACCGATAAAGCGCGAGGGGAGTCCTCAAGCAGCGTATTGCTGCGCGTTGCTCCCACGCGGACTTCACCAAGTTCCGCAAGATCGTTAGCCTGCGCCGCAGCGCCTGTCAGCAAGCTGCCAGAAAGCACCAAACACGTCAGCGTGTAAGTTTTTGAGTGTGACGTGCGTGGGCGGGAATGATGGATACGAGACATCTGGATTCTCCTTTGGAAGATCTGAAACCGTGCGCAGCACAGCGGAGCGGCGTTTTTTCGATCCCTCAGGCTGGCTGGGTGCCCGCGTGCCCGATTCCTGAACGTGATCGAGTATCTCGGCCAGTTCGCGGGCGTGGCCGCGCAGGTGGGGGTTGGCCTCGGGGTCGGCGGCCACCTTTTCCAGCAGCATGGCGGCGAGATGGGCCGCACGGGGGCAGCCGGTGGTCATGTGCGTACCCAGATGAGCGAGGGCACCGGCCACCAGATTGGCGGGGGCTGTCGTATCAGTGGTATCTGTGGTGCACGGTGAAAAATCGGGCCGGGATGATGTCATGGCAAACCTCCAATGGGCAGTAATCGCTGGCTGGCTTGCCGATTGGCGGCGGCTGGCTTGCTGTGACGTTGATAATGATTCTCATCATACATGAGAATCATTATCATGTCAAGCGATTGTATGGGCCCATGACGCGCCGGAGCATGGCGCGAACATGAGACAGCGACGGCACGGTCGGGGGGTCGCCGGCGCCCTTCAGCACTTGTATGTCCTCGGCATCGACGAGTATTTTGCCGTCCGGTCCTTCGTGGTATTGCAGCTCGCCTGCCTCGATCATCCCGTCGATCCAGACCACAGGCACGTCCATCCGGTCAGCGACTTGCTGTCGAGTAATCGCTTTCACACACGCCCCGCGCGCTGTGGCGTTCGTTTTAATGGTTTGGTGAATTCTCCACAGGAATCGTGGAAAGGTCCGTGGACAAAGCCTGTAAGCCGTTGTC